>Ga0172367_10003046_pt1 | contig 22220 bp, 16 predicted proteins | sample Lak10m_FD_114542 | JGI IMG/M metagenome (GOLD analysis project Ga0172367, IMG submission 114542) | Freshwater microbial communities from Kabuno Bay, South-Kivu, Congo - kab_022012_10m | ecosystem: Environmental > Aquatic > Freshwater > Lake | place: Democratic Republic of the Congo: South-Kivu... | reverse complement strand
TCTACCGACGGACACACCAGAAAAGCTCGACTATGAGCGGATGGCGCGGGTGGTATCCGGAATAGCAGAAGTAATCCGCAAACTCGCAACGGGGTGAAATAATGTATACCAAAATAGCAAACATCATTAAAGAGGCAGAGGTATTCATCATAACCGCAGGGGCAGGTATGGGAGTCGATTCCGGTCTGCCTGATTTCAGGGGAACAAAAGGATTCTGGAAAGCCTATCCTGCTTATGAACATTTGAACCTGTCATTCGAGGAGTGCGCCAACCCGATGCATTTTTCCATGAATCCTGAATTCGGCTGGGGATTTTATGGCCATCGGACCAACCTGTACCGGGAGACCATCCCCCACGAAGGATTCCATATCATAAAGAAATGGATCGAGCGGAACTCTGCTGATTACTTTGTTGTAACTTCCAATGTTGACGGTCAGTTTCAGAAGGCTGGCTATGAAGAAAACAGAGTCAATGAAATACACGGTTCCATCCACTGGCTGCAGTGCCAGTCGCGCTGTTCTGAAACCATCTGGGAAAACAATGAACAATTCAGTATTGATCTTGAAAGCATGAAGGCAACAGGAACCCTGCCGACCTGCCCCCATTGTGGAAAAACAGCCCGGCCTAACATCCTGATGTTCGGTGACTATGCCTGGATTGCCAGCAGAACCAATGAGCAGGGAAGGAATTTCTATAATTTCCTTAAAGAAAACGACGAAAAGCGGATAGTTGTCATTGAAATGGGAACCGGCACTTCGATTCCCTCAATACGAAGACTTTCGGAAAATATTGGAGTACGAAAAAATGCCACTGTCATCAGGATCAACCCCCGCGAACCGGAAATAAGAAAACCGCATATCTCTGTTGCATGTGGTGCGTTGGAGGGGTTGAGACTCATAGATGTGGAGATAGAGAGGTGAATCAATATGCCACAGCTTATTGAACATATCGATGCCATTGCCAGAAAAAAGAAGAGAGGTGTGCTTTATATCAGCTTCAAGCCTGAAGAAACTGCATTTTTTGAGTACAATCATCATAAGGACAGGCGCCGTAAAAAAGTGCTGTCATGGCTTGACAAGAACAACATCCCTTGGGAGAAGTGCGCTACGTTTGCAAATGAAAACTATATGATCGGTTACATTGGTGATGTGTACCTCGATTTTCCCTACGATGAGAATGATCCACAGTACAAACTGGTCTGCGAATATCTGGAAAATCCAGATGGCAGTATGCGTAATGAAAATGTCGTATGGTATTATCTGTCTCTTGAGATAGCCATGAAAAATGCCCACCATGATGAGCCAGGATTCTGGAAACGGTGGGCAGATAATTTCTGAAATGGAGAAGATTGATGTGTGTAAAATCGGAAGAATCGGTGAAGTACGGATCGGATAACCCGAAATATGTCTATTTCGCCCACGGCAAGGAAAGCGGACCATGGGGAGATAAAATACGTGCGCTGGCTGATGTAGCGAAACAGCATGGTTACCAAGTTGAAAGTCCTGATTATTCCGACCTGATCGATGCTAACAAGAGAGCTGAACGGTTAATTACATTATGCACCGGGAAGCAGGTAGATGTTCTGGTCGGCTCAAGCATGGGGGGATATGTTTCGGCAGTGACATCCGCTGTCCTGCAACCGAAAGGATTGTTCCTCATGGCTCCGGCATTTTTCATTCCCGGTTATGCAATCGAGGAACCTCAAACAGGTACTGTCAAAACGGTGATTGTACACGGCTGGAATGATGATATCGTGCCGGTGGAAAATTCAATCCGCTTCGCGCAGTCACGCAAGGCTGAACTGCATCTGCTTGACAGCGGTCATCGGTTGAATGACCAGATTGATATGCTCTGCCTGCTGTTTAATGGATTTCTAAATACGTTGCAGGGTAACCAGTTATTTAGACCATAGAGCCTGAATATTGCATTGTTTTTAATGATTATTGCGGCTATCATGCGCCCGATTTCATTTCTCCTCCGGAGTGACCAATGGCCGTTTTCTACCCGCCCATAGATTTTGACATCCCCTTCATTCCTGAAAAAGGTGGCGATATCGCCGAGAGAAAAGTGCTTGAATCCCTGAAGGATCTGAATGATTCCTGGCACATCATTCACGGCATCCACTGGCGGGGTTTCAATGAACAATATAATGGTCGAGAGTATGGTGGTGAAGCTGATGCCCTTGTATTTCACCCGGAGCTTGGGGTATTGATCATCGAAGTTAAAGGTGGCGGCATCCACCATGATAATGGAGTCTGGTATTATGTCGATAAGTTCAATGGCAGCATCAAGGGAGATATGAAAGGCTCTCCCTGCGATCAGGCGGCTAAAAGCAGGCATTATTATTTCAACCGGCTCCGGAATACCTCCCTCGGCGGGAGCATACTAGGCCGGACAGCCTTCACCTACACAGTTTGGTTTCCTGATATTGAATGGAATGCCCCTATTCCGCCCGAAATGCCGAGCGGTTCATACATTCTCGACTGTCGCAGCCTTGCAGGAACGGAAAAAGCTCTTCGCAGTATCCTCACCCAGTCATTCCCAAAAGCCTCGACCTGGTCTGAAAAGGAACGCAAGCTGCTTTTTGACTCTATCCTGCCGGATGTCAATCTTTCTCCTCCGCTCGGGACAGTACTCAGTGACCTACGGAGCACTCTGTTCCGTCTGACCGATGCACAGATAAACGCCCTCAGTGCATTAAAATCTACGGACCGCTTGCTAGTAAAGGGGTGTGCCGGTTCGGGTAAGACGCTGCTAGCGGTCCGCCTGGCAAAAGAACATTTACAACAGGGGAAACGGGTGCTGTTCACCTGCTACAACAAGAATCTTGCCGCCAATCTTGCCGACGATTTTGATGGATATGAGAACATTGATGTTGTCAATTACCATGAACTGGTTCGTAAACGCTGCGAGCAGTCGGGGGTTCCCTACGTTGTTCCAAAGGAGAAGGAACTGCTCCCCTCGTTCTTCCGGGAAAGGTGTCCGGAACTTCTCGAGCAGACCATTGATGCCACTTGCTTGCGCTACGATACCATTATTGTTGATGAGGCGTTCGATTTCCTTGATACCTGGTGGCTGACCCTTGAGATGCTTGGCGTTGAAAAATGCTGCCTTTATGCATTCTACGATCTTAAACAGGGAATCTTCAATGAGGTGTCCGGCTGGCATCCACCCTTCACCGGACTCCCTATCCAGCTGGATACCAATATGCGTAATACCAGACCGGTCGGAGATCTGGCCAATCGTTTGGGTGGAATTATAGATCCGTCAAATTATCTGGTGAATGAAGGGAAAAAGCCGGTTCTCATGTCGTTCGACAAGCCGGTAGAACAGGCTGCCAAGATTCAGAAGCTCGTGAAAGACCTGACCGGAAAAGAAAAGGTGAGCCCCGGAGCCATTGCCATATTATCTCCGTACAAGCATACCAGCGACCATGTCGGATTAGGCAAGGTAATCGAATCAGACAGCGGATTATTCACCACGGATATGTTTACCTCAACAAAAGGCAAGGTGCGTGTCGGAACGATCCAGTCTTTCAAGGGGCTTGAGGCCGATGTGGTCATTCTGTGCGGTATTGATGGTCAGCTGCCGGCCTGCAAACCGGCCAACCTGTATGTCGGGGCCAGTCGGGCCCGGCTGATGCTCTATGTACTGCACCAGAAGGATATAACGCTATGAGTGCTTCATTGCCGTTCTGCCGCTCAAGCAACCGCGTCATCGCCGGAGTATGCGGAGGCATTGCGGAACGGTATGGATGGAAACCATGGCGGGTACGTCTTGTATATGTGACCGTTTCCTGTTTAAGTGCAGCATTTCCCGGTATTTTAGTCTACCTGCTGTTCTGGTTTGTCATGCCCGGTACGGATACACTGTCAAAGGAGCAGTAGAACGATGAAAACGGATTTATCTGTGACTATGGAACATATGCTCGTCCGGGAAACGGATCCTTGGCCGAGGCTGACCGTTTTCATCTGGGCGAATAACAATAATTTCGCAATAAAGGAAACCTGATGCGTATCCTGCATACTTCAGATTGGCATCTCGGCCATTCACTTCAGGACCATACACGGGAATATGAACATACTTCGTTTCTCACATGGTTGCATGAAATACTGAAATTGGAACATATTGATGCCTTGATCATAACCGGGGATGTTTTCGATAGTGCCAATCCATCGGCACAATCTCAAGGGATGTGGTACGGTTTTCTTGCCGAAGCCCACAGTTGCCTGCCTCGGCTTGATATTGTTGTAATTGGTGGTAATCATGACTCTGCCGCACGGCTTGACGCTCCGAAGCCTCTGCTGGAATCTTTGAGAGTGCATGTAAACGGAGGGTTGCCCTATTTAGACGATGGAACAATTGATTGGGAACAGATGATCGTTCCACTCCATGACCATAATGGTTCAGTCAGGTGCCAGGTTGCCGCTGTCCCCTTCCTGCGTCAAGCAGACCTCCCCCCCCCTTCCGATGATTATGCAGATCCCTTGATTGATGGAGTTCGAAAGAGATATGCCGATGCGATTGAAGCACTCCGTACCCGGGCTGTAGCTGGTCACGCACTGATTGTTACCGGGCATTGCTATTTTTCAGGTGGTATCCTTTCCGAACTATCGGAACGCAAGATTCTTGGTGGCAACCAACACGCACTGCCTGCTGATATCTTCCCCGATGACATCACCTATGTAGCTCTAGGTCATCTGCACCTCGCACAGAGTGTCGGTGGTAAGGAAAGCATACGCTACAGTGGTTCCCCGATTCCCTTATCGGTCAGTGAAATTCACTATACCCATCAGATCAATATAATCGATGTTGATGAAGGGAACAGAATTTCCATCCAGCAACTCCCTATCCCCCGTCCAGTCGATTTTCTCCGTATTCCGGCTAAAGGTTCACTCAACGTAGATCAACTTCTTCTCCGTCTTGAAGAACTCCCCGTTATTGTTGGTGAGACCGATCGTAATCGTTGGCCATTTTTGGAGGTGTCGCCACAGATAGACAAACCCCGTCCTGGACTGCGTGATGAGATTCTGCAAGCACTTCGTGGCAAAGCCGTTCGACTGGTTAAAATCAGCACCTCTCACATCCATGAACAAGCAAGTCGAGATGAAGTTATCGGTGTTCGGCTCGATGACATATCTCCTGAAGACGTTTTTGTCCGTTGTTATAAATCGCGCTTTTCGGGAGTTCCCCCCCTTGAATATATTTCTGCCTTCAATGAACTGATTCATCAGGTAGAACAGGAGGTTCAGGGATGAGGATACTTGCCATTCGAGGTACCAATCTGGCAAGTCTGCCGGAATTTTCCATAGACTTCTCAAAAGAACCACTAAACAGGTCGGGGCTTTTTGCCATCACCGGAAAGACCGGCTCTGGTAAAAGCACCATTCTGGATGCTCTCTGTATTGCCCTTTTTGACAAAACACCACGCTTGACAGGTGGCGGCGCAATGGTCGGCAAACTGGATGAAAATGAAGGATTATACGTCAATGCTGGTGATGTGCGCTCAATCATCCGTCAGGGAACTGCTGGCGGGAGTGCAGAAGTCGATTTCGTAAGCCATGACGGAATACATTACCGCTCTACCTGGCAGGCAAGACGGGCACGCAATCGCGTGGAAGGGAAGTTTCAATCCCAGACGGTTACGCTGATTAATCTGGAAACGAATCAACCGCTCGGCGGCACAAAAATAGAAACGCTTGCACTTATTCGAGATAAAATCGGACTCTCCTACGATCAATTCAGACGCTCCGTATTACTTGCCCAAGGTGAATTTGCCGCATTCCTTCGTGCTGATGGAAGGGAACGGGCGGAACTTCTGGAAAAGATAACCGGTACTGATATTTATGCCCGTCTCTCGGTAGCCACATTTAATCACAAGAAAACTGAAGAGCAGGCACTTGAGCAATTGACGGCACAACTTGATGGCATAACAATTATGAATGATGAGGAGAGAGCTTTCGCAGAGGCATCACTCCTTGATCTTGAAACGGCACTCAACAAATCCCGTGCCGAACTTGCTGAACTTGAAAAAAGCGAAGGGTGGTACGTCCGCCATGATCAATTGCTTGAAAATATCGTCGTGGCACAGAATAACCTTGCTGAAGCACAATCTGCATCTGACTCTCTCAAACCACTTCGAGTACAATTACAGCTGCTTGATTCCGTAGAAAAAATCCGCCCTGCCGTTGCCGATGCTGACAGAACCAGCAATGCCATAATATCTGCAATCAAACGGCAAGGGGAGTTGCAAACATCAGCCACAGCAGCAAAAACTCAATTAAAAATCAACAGGGACAGTGAAGATGCTTTTATTCAAATCGTTGCTGAAATCACAAAACAATTTGAGGCCGCAAAGCCGCTGGTCAGTAAAGCGAGAGAACTTGATGCTCGTCTGATAGATAGCCAAAAACAACTTGAAGGTCGTACGGCTGAATGCACGGCAACGGAAACAAATGCAGTGGAAGCCGAAAAATCAAAAGCCGCTATTACAGAAGAACTAGAGAAAGCGAATCATAAAATAGCTGATGCTGATAGTTGGTTTGCAACATATCAGTGGGCTGCAGCGGTCGCAACTGAGTGGCAGCGCTGGAAAGCTGAACTTATAAGGTATGCAACAACAATGGAGCGTTGCACTACTATTACTGCTTCAATTACAGCAGAGAATAAGAGTAAGGATCAACAGGAGATTACTCTTACATCAAGTAAAGAGGCATCAGTACAAGAAGAGAAAAACCTGCAGGAAAAGAGTGGTAGTTTTGCCATTGCTGAAAAGAACGCTTCGAATGTTGATATTGCCGAACTACGGAAAAAGATTGATGTAATTCAGGAACAGATAACAGCAAGTAAAGAGCTGCAGCGTATTGCAGAAGAAGCACAGCAATATGTTGCTGATAAAAATTCTGCTTCAAATGCCATAGCCAGCATTGTGGAGTCATTGGGGCAACTAAGTAAAGCAATAGAGATGGACAAATGTTCCCTGCCTGCTGCGATAGCCTCCCGTGATGAGGCAGAGCATTCACTTAATCTTGCCAGATCATCCATGGATATGGACGGGCAGAGAGCAGCATTAAGAGATGGCGATCCATGTCCTCTTTGTGGTTCCCATGAGCACCCTTACCGGACCGGGGACAACCCTTCATCTGCTCTGCTGGCATCACTTGAAGAACGGTTTGTTAAACTCCGTGATACTGTTACCGTCATTGAAAATCGCATTGCCACATCAATAGTGCGACAGGAAACCACCAAGAAAGATCTTGTCCGTGAGCAGAAGTCACTTGCTGATTGTGAGCAGAAACTGACCCTATTCTACTTTAATTGGGCAGAACTCGCTCAACGTCTACCAAAAGGAAAAATCCTGCCTAAACCATTTGACGCCGATAGTGTTACCGCTGCAACTTCCGTCAATAAAGAAGCAGTTTCAGCGCTCAAGACTTTGCGTAATGAAGAATCTGCCGCCAATGCCCTGCTTGCTGCTATGGCACCAGCAAGAACTGCAATGGACATGGCACGAGAAAAACGTGATAAAGCGATTGAAGCCCACAACAAGGCAGAACAAAGACTTCGTGAAATCATGCAGACTCTGGAAAACTTGACCAGGGAGCTGAAACGGGAAGAAAAAGAACTCGATTCCTTGAAAGCTTCTCTCGAAGTTCCTTTTAACGCATGGGAAGGTTGGAATGACCGGATGGTCAAGGGCGGGAACCAATTTATCGCCGAAGCTGAAAAAATAGCTAATCTCTGGTGTGAATGGACGACCCTGCGCGCGACATCAACTGCAGCAAAAGATGATACGACTCTTCGTCTCAAGGAGGCAGCGGCACGGTGTCAGCTTCTAGCTGCATCCTTACTGGAAAAAAAGGCTGCCGTTGCAGAACAAAAGCGGCAGGTTGAGATCTTGATTGATGAGCGTGCAGCTGTTCTGGATGGCAAACCTGCCGATACGGTTGAGCTTGATTTTACAACAAGACTTTCAGCAGTACAAGAACAGTTACGAGCCGGCACCGATGCCGTTGCCATTGCAGAGAAAGAGGTAAATTCACTTACCGGAAAGATTGATGAGGCCCAAAAGCAGCTTGTAGTAGCACAGAATGAAGTGAAACTTGCCAGGGCAAACTTGGATAAAGAGTTGGCAACATTTGGCAAAGCAGAGGATGAAGTCCGGAAACTTCTGGCCACCGATGCCGAGTGGAGAAAAGAGAGTCACCAAAAAGTTCAGAAATCAGAAAAAGAATTACAGGATTCCACGACCCGGCTCAATGAACGCAAAGATTTACTGGAATCTCATCAAAAGACCAGTACACCGACTATTGCCCGTGATGCTCTGATTGCAGCAAAGGAAGAGATTAACATCACCATCAGAGGTCAGAATGATAAAACCTTTACCGCAAAACACACACTGGCTTCTGATGCAGAAAACAGAAAGAGTTTTGCAGTATTGTTGCCACAGATTGATGCACAAAAGGTTAAGACAAATCTGTGGCTTGGCATGAATGATCTTATCGGATCTGCAGATGGTAAAAAATTCAGGGTATTTGCGCAAAGCTTGACACTCGATCTACTGCTCGGCATGGCAAACCAGCATCTGGAATCATTAGCACCACGTTTCTCCCTGATGCGTGTCCCTTCATCGGAAATGGAACTCCAGGTTATAGACCGTGACATGGGAGATGATATACGCGGAGTAAATAGCATTTCAGGCGGAGAGAGCTTTCTTGTATCTCTTGCCCTTGCACTTGGTTTGTCATCACTTGCATCCGGTACAACACAAATAGGTTCATTATTTATTGATGAAGGTTTTGGTACGCTGGATCAGGATACGCTTGATATGGCTCTATCAATGTTAGATAGCTTGCAGGCTAGCGGTCGAATGGTCGGGATTATATCCCACATTGCAAGCCTTACGGAGCGGATTGGCACAAGAATCGTAGTTTCACCAATCAGTATTGGTACCAGCAGGGTTTCGGTTAAATGGGTGTAGAAAGTCTAGTAGGTGGTAGGACTCTGGATGGGGTAGGTACGTGTGATACAATCCACATATTATACTACCAAACCTACGGGGGAATGAGAGCATGCTGTCTTATAAAGACGTAGAGTTCAATGACCATCTCATCAAAGAAATAACACGAACCATTGAAAAAGCATCAGATGGTGATGTGCTTAATTTTGTAAAAAAGAATAAAAGCCTGGCCCGGGGATTCCAACTTAAGAAATCAAATGCCCCTGTTCTTCGTAAAAAAATAGTTCCGCACATTCTTACTATGCGTGAGTTGGATGATGATGCAGCTGAATTTATCTATCGATCAGGGATTGGGCAGGAATTTATATGCGTTTTGTCAGAATCTGCACTCAAAATACATTCTGCCGATTTAGAAGCAATATTTGGGCATGATGCCGTTACATTAGCTTTTTTACTTGATTCGCGTAGAGAAATTCAAATGCTTGGCCAGGTTTTACTTGATATGGAGACGGATAGTATCCCTGACAAAAATACTGCCTGCCTCAACATGGCAGATAACCTCAAGAATTTCACGACGCACTTTTTAACGATTGTAAAACTACCGGAGACTATTACTCCCCCACCAATAGGGACTGATGTTAAGAAAATTAATGATTTAGAACGGCAAATAAAGCTGTTACAAAAGCAGAACAACGAACAATCTAATTTTATCAAAGAGGAAAAAGAGAAAACAGCAACCGCATTGAAAGAAAAAGATGATCGCATAGAAAAGCTGATAATTGAAAAGAACAAGCTTGCTGAACAGTCAAGTAAATTTCAAAGTATCATTAATAATCTAGAAGATACACTAAAAAGTCTACAGCAAAACTTTAGCTCAAATGTAGAAGCAGCACTAGCTTCAAAATTAGAAGGTCTGACCTTCCGTTGGCTTAAAGAACGAATACAGATTGAAGATGCTCTAGCTTTAAGTGTCACTGGGGATCTTTTGTTTCAAGCTGAAAATGCTTTACTCCGGCAGTCACAAATTGACCGACATATCAAAAATCGTCAGGAACTTAAAAAACAGCTGGCAGAGATATCTGCAAAACTTATAGAAATCAGAGATGCACGAAATAACTCTCTTCATCCGCTACTCGATTTGGAAACAATAGAAAATCAGCTTGTTGTGGAAGAGAAAAAACTGATGAGTATTCTTGGTAGTGTCAATGAGTTATCACATTCAGACATTGCAAAATCACTTGCCTGCCGAATTAACTCTTCGACGGCAGATGAGGAGATTCATAAACTGGAACAACTGGTGGAAGAGCTTCATAGCCTGGGGATGTCAAATTCTGATTTTGCATATCTTCAGGACCGACTTGGAGACCGCTACGATCGGCTTGTAGCAGAACATGGCTATGAAGCTTTGCAGGTGCTTCCAACAAATCCTGCATTACGTTTCCGAATGGCTCTGGGAAGTAATGAGCCAATCACACTCGTGTGTGATGGACATAATATACTTAATAGTTTGGAAACATTTGAGGATGTGCGCAAACGTAGCCATACAGAAGCCCGGAAAGCTCTTACTGACGCGGTAAGTTCTATATTGAGACCGTACCAGGGTTCCAGTGCAATCATAGTTTATGATGGTCCTGACCATTGTCAGGAAAATTATTCGGAAAATGTTGTGGTTATATATTCCGGTGGTGGAAAAAATGAGAAACACCGTGCCGACAAACGAATTGAAGAGATGCTGAACTGGCGACATTATATAGACGCTAGTGTGCCTGTATTTCTCGTTACCGCTGACTATGCTCTTGGTCAAGAAGCTCGTGAAAGTGGAGCCGAGGTAATTCCGTTGGAGCATTTTGAATGGATGCTGGCTGAGGTGTAGCTTATGTTAAATTTAAAATCGCAACAAAAATCCGTGAGCAGCTGGAATGACATCAGTTCTACAGTTATTGAAACTATAGGTGGAGCAATGCCTAATCTGATTGAAGAACGAAACGCAGTTAATGAAATACCTGGTTTATCAGATCAGAAATGGACAGTGGGACGAGTTCAAATGTCAGGTAAATTCAATATAAGGAGATTCTATGAATGGTACAGAATTGTTAGAGCCGGATTTTCTCGTAATCGAATGTACTTCAACGTGGGGAGCATATTCATATATCCTGACGAGTTGTACTGAAAAACAGACTGTTGAGGATGCCTGTGAATCAGCATCCGAAGCCCTTGAGGAAAATGAAGGGCAGAGTATCGACTTTTCTGTCCAGACTCTGCAGCAAATGATCACTGATTCGTGTGTATTGGACGAAATCAAGGATGGAGATCGAGACGGTTTTGGAGATATAGATCATGGGCTGCTGACAGTGGAGAAGATATTTCTTCCAGAAAATGCGGAGTTGCTGGATAAAATTGTTGACGCACTGTTTGAGACTGGCTACGACAACGGAATAATAGCCGATTATGTTGAATGCGCTGATGTTCCGGTTTTGAAAGCCAGTTGAATATTTTGAAACAACCTCATTTAGTAAACAATATTACACTGTTCAGGGGGCTCTTATGAGATCAAAAGACCTTATAGGAAAGAAAATTGATGTAACAATGCTTGAGAGAGTTTCAGATGAATTTTCTCTCCCAGAAGAAACAGAAGATGATGAAATAACAAATAAATATAGTAAAAAAGACCTCGATGATCTGACAGATTTTTATTATGATTTTGAACAGTTTACTAGATCTGAAATTGAACTGAATGATTATGAACAAGACGATTACTACGACAAACATGGATACAATAAATATTCACTCAGAATCATTGTAGACGGTGATAAGATCGTAAAATTAATGCGCATAGGACACTGCCATGAACATGATGGGGGCGGTTCAGATGATATATTACCAAGATTTCCTTACAATTCACTCGAAGCTGAAGCCAGTGAATATATGTCTCGCTGCTTGTTGGTTAATAATTAGTTGCAGCCAGCATTTTCCCAAGGGGCTTACATGACCACCCACTTCCTCCTCATTCCCGATAAATCCTCATCCCTCGCCCTCAAGCGCTTAATTGCAGGGGAGCAAAATAGGATGAACGTGATTGTCGGAACCTGGCCGGAACTGCTTACCCAAGCGAAGAACAGCCACATCCTGCCACTCCATAAAGAAAACTGGCAGGCGACGCTGACAGCAGCGGCGGAAAAGATGCCAGATGCATTCTGGGCCAAATCTCGAAATATCGCTCCTTCTGAAACAGATGCTATTATTGGTTCACATCTTACCCAACTATTAGAAGGACTGGGACCTGCCAGGCAGCTTGGAGAACTTGCAAGCGTAATTCTCTCTGAACGTCTCGGCAGTCGGATCAATAACTTCATAACGCTGCACAAGCAGATGGGCGGAATTCTAGATCCCGAACTGGCATCAATCAATGACATCATCGCCGCCGGTTCAGAGCGAAGACTGCGATCGTTGCGGGTATACCATCTAGCAGACTGGCCGAAGCTGAACCCGTGGCAGCAGACGCTGGTTGATCATCTCAATTCTCTCGCAGAACCTGAAGACGCCTCGCTTCGTCAACTGTTGGATAAGCTGGTCTCCCACCCTTCCGCATCGGAAGGTACAGCGCTCCGCTTTGCCCAGGAGCAGATATTTACTCTTCCTAGCAATAGAATGCTTCTGAATCCTCAATCGGCTCAATGGCTGTCATTGCGGGATTCCCTGCAGGAAATTGAAGTCTGCGCCAGTATGATCCAGCATGCGTTAAATAAATCCGGAGGGGAGCTGAAGCCTTCAAACATCGCAATCCTGATACCCGATGATGAGCAGTATGCCGCAATGACGCACTCTCTGTTTGCATCAGCAGGACTCTCCCTCTCTGATCCCGGCTACAAAGATTCCATTCGTGACCTTGCGGCAGAAACCCTGCTCAATCTTCTGTTGTCGCTCAACAAACCCTCGCCGCTCCTTGCTGTGGCATCGCTTGTGACCTCGCCTCTCATGCCATGGAGTGCAGCGACCGGTAACATTTTTGCTCAGCGCATTATGGACGGTAATTTCAATGCAAACTACTATCGGGAAGTCGAGGGCAAGGAGAAAGAGCTTCTCGAATTTATTTTGAAAGGTGTCTCTTCCCCAAAACAGCTTGCCTGGTTTCTTACAACCGTGTTGTCAAAAAATCTGACCGGTAATGATACGTTGAAACAGCATGTAAAGCGTGCAGCGGAACTTTGCACCATTCTTGCTGAATCACTTCCTGCATCAGGTGATATTCCGTGGAAAGAACTCATAGCTGTTGTATCCCCTTCACTGATGCAGGGTGATTCCAGTCATACGCTCTATCAGGAAAGCATTGCCCTGTTCCGTGAAGGTTATGAACCTTGGCGGAAGGTAAAGCAGCTCTATGTACTTGGATGCAGTGAAGGACATTACCCGTCGTCACCGCAACTGTCACATGTGTTCACCGAAGCCGATATGGTAGCGCTGCAAACGGCGGGAGTTACGATCGAAACAATGTCCGAGCGCAGTTTAAAATTAAGGGAGTTATTCAAGCGACAGATCAGCAGCGCTACCGAACATGTAACCTTTTTTGTGCCAAGACGCGATTCGGCAGGCAAGCCGCTGGCGCCTTCTGCATCACTCACCTTTGCCGCCAGACTTTTTTTCACGACGAATAAAGAGTTAAAGCAGGTTGACATGGATGAAGAAACTCTTTGTTTAGAACTTGAAACCGCCGATGGTCGGACTCAAGCGTATGGCGTACCAGTTGCAGCTCCTGTTGTTTCCTCTGAAAAGTCTGCGCCTGTGCCGGAAACGCTGCAGCTCTGCACGAATCTATTGCAGGACAATAATGGTACGTTCCGCATGGAATCTCCCAGCAGACTGGAAACCGTGATGCTATCTCCGCTGGCATGGCTGTTCGACCGGTTTGGCATCAAGGCACGGGAGTGGGAGCCGGAGTCGCTGGATATCATGGCAAAGGGAACACTTGCTCACGATGTGTTCGAGCACCTGTTCAAACCAGGCGGGAAAATCCCTACTGCTGCGGAGATCGAAGCGGAATCCGGAGTGAAAAGACTGCTCGCTGATGCCATTAAAAAGAAAATGATCTTTATTGAGAATGACGAATGGAGTGTCGAACGGGCGCACCTGGAACGGGACATCATCAAGGCAGCACTGAAATGGGGAGAAGTTTTGCGCAAGATCGGCGCTGATATAGTTGCTGCCGAGGTGCCTTTGCAGGGAACATTTGCTGAAATTCCAGTTCATGGCAACGCTGATCTACTCCTTGAGCTGCCTGACAACCGTCTGTTGGTGGTTGACTACAAGAAATCAGGCAGCAAAGGACGTCGCACGCGAATGAACGAAGGCTACGACAGTCAGGCTGAATTGTACCGCACCATGATTAAGAGCGGCGGTCTGGAGGATAAAAAATATTATACGCCGCCTGAAGGGTTGAAGGAGAAGCTGGCATTATACCGGAACGCCGGTGAGATCGGAACGCTCTATTACCTGATGAATGACCAGACCGCGCTTTCAGACACAAAAGGTTTGCTGGCACGAAACATCGCCGGTGTTGAGGAGATCAAAACCGACACATCCAAAACGGCGATGGATTTAATCCGTCGGAGAATACGGGAATTAAGCGATGGGGTGATTGATCTGCGCCTTATTGAGCCGGAGAAAGATCTGAAGGGAAAACGAGGCTTGGGGACATACGGACTGGACAGCAGCCCGTTGGTGCGGATGTTCTTGAAAGAACCGCTGTCCAAAGAGACTGTTGAATAAACGGTGAGTGTGAAATGATATATCCTATCGAATTCATTGGCGCTAATTTACCTGATGAGTACAGAGCGTCATTCGCAATGTTCGCGGAAGGGCTGCGAGCATCAAGTGAACAGCCACTTGATGAGCATATAAAATTACTGCTTGAGGCTTATTGTGAGCATTGTGGAATTAGCTACGGCTATCTTTCTGTCTACTGGGATCTATCAATGACCCTGCTGCAATATAAATATCCAAATGAGGATTTTAGTGATCTGTTTGAGCATATTCCCGATTACATCCCGGAGTGGAACAAATTCAAAGAATATGATGCAGGCATGAACCTTGAACCGACCATAATCATGGCAGTTAAAATGGTTCTCACCGGTTGTGTCAATGACAATAATCTGCCGTCCTTCTGTGTTGCGATGAATAAATTCATGGAGCAGTTGGAACCTTCGGACATTGATGAAAATGTTCTACAGGATGCAATATCCTCATGCTTTTCAGAAGAAGAGGATTTGGATTTTCCTGAAAGTATTGCAGGTAATTAACTTGTGGAGGAGACATTATGAGTAGTTATGTGCATAGAGAGCAAGACCGTTATGTCCCGACATATTACAATTTGTTTCCTGTTGAAGGTGAGGCAATTGTAAAGGTTCATTTTGGGGCAAAGAGCGGATGTGACAATGATTGGCTAGCTTCGCAAAAATTTCGATGGGTGGATCTGAAAAGGATTATTGACCCAGAAACTGATGAACCTTATGAAATTATGCTGTTAGATGACGGTTTCTGGCGGGTTGATGAATACAAAATTTCTCTGGCCAAAAAGCAATTAACGATTGTTGTCGGTGAACCAATGCAGGTAACGCATGAATTGATCCAGAGCAATAACCGTTGGATCTCCGAAGTTTGAAGGCTTGTATTATCAAATGGAATGCGGTATTACTCTTGCCATGAGCGAAATCATTTCAAGCAATGAAACAAATTACAAGAAGCGGAAAATTGCCAGTTCTATCAGTGAATTGGCAGATTCTATTCCCGTGATTGTCGTCACCGGAGCGCGGCAGGTAGGCAAAAGCACCATGCTGCGCAACGAATTTGCCGACTACGATTATATAACCCTTGACGACTATGCTGTTCTTGAGCAGGCCAAAATTGATCCGCAAAGCCTCTGGATGGGGCGGGACAAGGTCATAATCGATGAAGCCCAGCGTTTGCCGCAACTGTTTCCCGCCATCAAGCTGGCAGTGGATTCATCCGACCGCCGCAGGAAATTCATCCTGTCCGGTTCTGCCAACCTCTACCTGATGGAAAAGGTCACCGAATCGCTTGCCGGGAGGGCAGTGTATGTTGACATACTCCCGATGACATACGGAGAGATGCAGGGAAATAGTGACGCTGCCAACTTCCGGTCGCTCTGGAGTGCTAACGCTGAACTGAAACCGTTGGCAGCTCCGCCTGTCCCCCTGCCGGAACTACTGTTGCGCGGTTTCATGCCGCCGGTCATGGCAATAGAATTAGCCCGTGGCGTACTGGCCTGGCTTGACGGTTATGTGAAAACCTACCTCGAGCGTGATCTGCGTGAATTGTCTCAAGTGGAATCATTGATCGATTTCCGCAGGCTCATGCAATGTATTGCCCTGCGCACCGGCAATATCCTCAACCAGGCAGATGTCGCCAAAGATTGCGCCTTGAGCCACCCGACAGCGCACCGCTACATCAAGCTATTGGAAGTGTCAAACATCATCAGCCGTGTTCCGGCCTATTACGCAAGCAGAAACAAGCGACTGGTCAAATCTCCCAAAGTTTTTTTCCTCGATCCAGCCCTGGCTATATTCCTGTCGGGCTATCATGATACCGAATCACTGGCAAAGAGCAGGGAGCTTGGCGGTTATTTCGAGACCATGGTGTATCTACACCTGAAAGCGCTGTGCGAAACCATGACTCCCAAGGCTCAGATTTACTACTGGCGCACCTCCACCAAGCGGGAGGTCGATTTTGTCATTGAGAATGGGCGCCGTGTTCTGCCGGTTGAAGTCAAAATGGCCGCACGACCGACCATTGCTGATGCCGCCAATCTTCTTGCATTTATGGAAGATCACCCTCATGCGGAGCAAGGGTTGATTGTGCATGGGGGGGATGAGGTGTTCAGGCTGCACAGCAAGGTTGTTGCGGTGCCATGGTGGTGGCTGGAGGGGTGATGTGCCTGATAAAAGATGAATAAATTGTCCTCGGAACTACCATTCGTCAGTGAGTTGTATTCAATGTTGTGACTTGAATTGGAGGAAAGCCATCAGATGTTATTAGATAAAATCATAGGAAATATCCGTGGGATATTCTGGGTACCACGCTATCAGCGGGGATATCGCTGGACAGCGGAAGATGTGCAACGCCTTCTCGATGATATTTGGAACTGTAATGGAAATGATTGCTGTCTGCAGCCCATTGTAGTGAAACTGCATCAAGAGTCTGAAAATGAAAATGATTGTGAATGGGAACTTATTGACGGCCAGCAACGGCTAACAACACTCTTCCTGATAATGCAGTACATGAGAAGGAAGGGGTGGGACCAGATAGGTGCCCCCTATAGAATTATTTACGATACACGGGATGAAAGTGAAGGCTATTTGGGAAATCCAGACCCGGAAACCAGCAATAAAAATATTGACTTTTACCATATCTACCAGGCGGATACGCGTATTAGTGAGTGGTTCAATGGTCATGGTGATGCAATCCAACAGAATAGGGTTGCTAGGAGAATTTTTGACTATCTTTACGATAATGTCAGGGTAATATGGTATGTAGCCCCCCCTCAGGATGACTCTGCACTGCTTTTTACTCGTCTCAATGTCGGACGTATTCCCTTGACGAATGCCGAGTTGATAAAAGCACAATTGTTGTCAAGTGTTCAAGAAGACCGGAAACACGAACTTGCCGCCCAATGGGATTCTATTGAGCGCGAGCTACACCATCCTGAAATTTGGGCTTTTGTAACAGGTCTTGACGACAGTAAAAACGCTGAACAATTTCCAACACGAATCAGTCTGCTACTCGACACACTGGCTGACAAACGGAATAGACCAGAAGGTAAGCGCCCGACCTATCACACGTTCGATATGTTATGTGAAGAAATAAAGACTGATCCAGTTGCATTGTGGGACGAAGTTATTGATCTTCATGCTCTCATTCTCGGATGGTATGACGACTATAACTTGTACAACAAAATCGGGTTTTTGGTGTCTTCACACATACTATTTGGCCGCTTGGTCGATTTGGCTGAAAATAAGAAAAAGAGTGATTTTAGTGCATTGCTTGTTGAAGAAATACAAAAAACAATAAACAAATGTCCTTCAGATTTACTTAAATTAAGTTATGACAAACGAGACGATTACCATAAATTGACCCAATTATTGCTTTTGATGAATGTGGAGACTGTTTCAAAGGCAGGCCAACGATTTCCTTTTAACAGGCATATTGGCAAGACGTGGACTCTTGAGCATATTCATGCTCAGAATGCTGAAAAGTTGACTAAAGTTGAGGAATGGAAAACATGGCTTGGATTCCATAAGCAGGCGCTGAATGGGCTACCCGACAATGATAAGCCAATAAAGCTTATTCAGGAAATTGATGAGGCATTACAAGGTGCAGATACGGCAAGAAATTTTGGAGCAACTTTTGAAAATTTGTCGGTAAGAATATTTAAAGAATTAAGTTCGGATGATTCAGAAGACCATAAGTTGCATTCGATAAGCAACATTGCTCTATTGGCAAGCGGTGACAACAGTGCCCTGAGTAATTCTGCTTTTGAAGTTAAACGCCAGAAAGTGCTGGAAATTGACCGTAATATTGATAATGCACACAATGGTTACATCCCGATTTGCACTCGAAATGTTTTCTTGAAGTATTACACAATGCACAATGCTCAGCAGATGTACTATTGGAGTTTTCAGGATAGGGAATGTTATTTCCAGGCAATCTTAACTGCTCTTCAGCATTATCTTAAGCCTGAAACTAAGATAGAGGAGGAAGCCCAATGACATCCTTTTTTCACTTGTTTGGACAAACAATCAATCAATTGCAAATAAAGGAAATTGAAATCCCGTTAATACAGCGGGACTATGCGCAAGGGCGTCGTGGCATAAAGGTTGAGCGTATTCGCAGTAATTTCCTTGATGCCATCTGCACGGCTGCTATCCCTGACAGCCCTGCTGTAGGTTTGGATTTTATATACGGTGATGTTGTGATCAATGGCGAACATCAAGGCAAATTTTACCCATTGGATGGACAGCAGCGACTGACCACCCTTTTCTTGTTGCACTGGTATGCAGCAATGAGGGCAGGTGTAGACATTCAAGCTGCGGCGTGGACAAATTTCACATATGCAACCCGCCCAGGTGCCCGGACTTTTTGTGGGCGAATCGTTGAACATTTTCCGAACTATGATGATGTTTCACCACACAAACTATCAGACTGGCTGAAGGATCAGTCCTGGTACTTATATACATGGCAACATGACCCGACAATACAATCAATGCTTGTCATGCTTGATGCTATTGACTCATGGTTTAAGCAAAAAAATGTCCTTGATTTCAATATAATATGGGAACGCCTTACGGATCAGCAAAATCCAGCCATTTACTTTAATCTATTGCCAATGAGCGAACATGGTTTAACTGCTGATCTCTATATCAAGATGAATTCTCGTGGCAAACCATTAACTGAGTTCGAAAATTTCAAAGCTCATTTTGAGACTCTGCTTAATAATGTAGATTCAAATAATGTAGATTCAAATTATGCAGATGCTTTTTCAAACAAAATTGATAGAGATTGGTCGGACTATTTTTGGCACTATCGCGGTAGTGACAATATTATTGATGAAGAGTTTATGAGATTTTTACGGTTCATTACGGATGTTCTCGCCTGGTTGGATAATGTTCCGTTTACTGATGAAACGCGAACTGATGATTTGGCGGATAGAGTGTATGGCATTCATAATCAAAGCGCAACTAATCACATAGAATTTATGATTAAAGCTCTTGATACATGGGTACAAGGCAACGAAAATGAAACATATATCAATGATCAGTTTGAGGCATTATTTACTGCAACTCCAGTAAATGCTGCTACGCCACTTCTCCTTTTCAACACGTTTAATGCCAGCAAACAGGAGGACTTGGCAAAAAGTCCGTTGGATATGTTTGGCGCTTGTTGCCAATATTATGGTGAAAAAGGTACGGCATGGACTTTGTCTCATACTCTGCTCCTCTATGCTGTGCTTCTTAATCGTATTCATGCGAATCGCGATAACGTTGGCAGTTTCCCAAAACAGCTTCGTATTCTTCGAAATTTAATTGAATCATCAGCAGGCGATGAGATTAAAAGAGAGGATATGCCAAAGCTTCTTTTGAATGTGAAGAGTATAATTGTTGACAATGCCCCCCCTGATACCAATGTTTTGTCATTTAATAAAATGCAGATTCAAAATGAGATCCATAAATTGGGTTTGCTGGCTGCTCACCCGGAACTTCAGAACATTCTCTATAAAATTGAAGATCATAAATTGTTGAGAGGCTGCCTCGCTGTTTTTGATCTTGATCATGCCATCACTCTACAGGTATTTTCTCAACGTGTAGAAGCATTCTACAGATTATTTGATGACGGCAAATGCTGGCCTGAACTGACAGGTGCACTGTTGGCAATCGGTGATTACTCCCGTAAAAATACTCGTTTGTCAGGATATGACATTGCCGATTTTGGTGCTCCGCAATCGGAAGCACGTTGGCGTGATCTGTTTAAGGGTAAGTTGGTGGAGAATCAACATCCCACAACAGATGTACTTATGAACCTTCTAGATCAAGTACAGTTAAATGATAGTTTGACATGTTTACAGACGATTCAGCAGGATTTTGTACAGCATTGCGACACTATTGGCGAATTTGATTGGCGCTACTATTTTGTAAAGTACCCGGCAATGCGTGAGGGAACTTACGGGCGATATGTCATCAACTTTACAAATCACGGATATCAGGCATGTATGCTTAGAACATCGGTAATGCGTAGTTACTACAGAGATCCTTATCTGCTCGCCATAATGAGAAAAAATGCAGCTACTACAGAAATTATTGAAGACCCCTGGTTTTATGGATTTGAAACTGAACCGAGAAGAATGTTACTGAAACGAAGCGGAATCCGTATTGAATGTGTCAATCAAGGTTGGCAACTAACAGATTTTCCCGAAGATTTAACATTAAGAGCTGCTTTTGATTCCGTTTGTCAGAATAATAACATTGGTATAGATGGACTATATGCCGTTCAACAGAATTCTAATGGCATTGACACTACTGATCGGATTGAATTGGGAGGAAAATTGTTGAAGAATCTTATCGATGCTGGAATGTAAGCATAAAGAAATGAGTGCCGTATGACCGCATTTTCTTCCCTCACCATAGTCCCTGCCAGTGCCGGTTCCGGCAAAACCCACTTCATTCAGGAAGAACTGGTTAAGTGGGTAGGTAAGTCCGGCAATGCCCCGGAAAAGATTGTTGCCGTTACCTTTACCGAAGCTGCTGCCGGTGAGTTGCGTAGTCGCATCCGCAGTGCATTGGTGGGGGGCGGTAAGCTCGACGAGGCTATGGCCCTCGACCGGGCTTACATTTCCACCATCCACGGTTTCGGTCTGCGTTTGCTGACTGAATTTGCCTTTGATAACGGGCGTTCACCACTTACTCGCAAGCTCAATGAAGATGAACAACAGGTGCTAATCAGCCGTACTTTAGCCCGTTCATCCGCAGCCGGCGAGATGATGGGCGATCTCTATAACCTCGGCTACAGCGACAGCTACGGGGGCAAAAAACCGAAAACTGCGGAACAGGTCTTCCGCCAGAAGGTACTCGATCTGATTGCAACGCTCCGCTCCATAGGCAGGGGCGATGATTCCGTGAACCTGATTCCAGCCGCACAGAACATAATCAAAGGAACATACGGAACCGTCACAGATGCAAAACACCTGAATGAAAACCTCCATGAAGCAGTGCTGAAACTGCTGGAACAGTTTGACCGGGACATTTCCGGTGAGGTGGATTTAAAAGAGGGGCCGAAACTTGAGCTTAAAGAGAACTATCGGAACCTGGATACAGCTCGCAACAAGATGGTATTGGAACATGACTGGTATCTCTGGAAACAATTGGGTGAACTGAAAACCTACAAGACAAAAGGCAAGCTGCCACCTGGCTATAACGACCTTGCGGAAGATATAAATGCTGCCGCATCCCGTCTTTCCGAACACCCCGGCCCTCTGGGTGATGCCCTTCTACATGTGAAGCTCTTGATCGAAACCGCTGCCGAGTGCCTGAAAAGTTACGCCGATGACAAGAAACAACGCGGTCTGCTCGATTTCACCGATATGCTATCTTCAGCACTACTGCTCATGACAGATGATACTGTAGTGACGGAATTACTGCAGCGGGTGGGTATTCTGGTCATTGACGAATTCCAGGACACCAATCCACTCCAGTTTTCC
>Ga0172367_10003045_pt1 | contig 22221 bp, 14 predicted proteins | sample Lak10m_FD_114542 | JGI IMG/M metagenome (GOLD analysis project Ga0172367, IMG submission 114542) | Freshwater microbial communities from Kabuno Bay, South-Kivu, Congo - kab_022012_10m | ecosystem: Environmental > Aquatic > Freshwater > Lake | place: Democratic Republic of the Congo: South-Kivu... | reverse complement strand
CTATATCATCAAAATGGTAGCAGGACCATTCACAGCGGAGCAGCAGATTACGGTATCTCGTTAATCGGCTAACCTCTCAACACATTGGGCGATTGGGTTTACACTCAATCGCCCTTTCTTTTTTATATTCAGTGCAACATTTTATTCTATCATTCGTTTTTAGGCCACCATTTTTCTGAAAATCAAGGATTGAGAAAAATTTATGACAAAAAAACCTATTGTAACAGCAGTATTGCTCATTGGTATTGGAATCGTCTTCGGTATTGCATTGGTATCAACATTTGATACAGGCGGTTTAGGGTCTGTATTTGCAGCGAATAAAGATATTGGCGCAAAGAATCCACCCATTACATTGAGTCCTCAAGTTCAAGCAATCAATGATGCATTCATATCAGCGAGCAAAACCGTGAATGCAACTGTTGTGAATATCAAGGTCATTTCAGAATCTAAGGCAGTCAATAAAGACCTTAGAGATCTTTTCCGCTTCTTCGGAAGTCCAGAGGATATGCCCGGTGGCGGCAATGGTGAAGAGAGAGAAATGCCCAAACAAGAGGGTGCTGGTTCAGGTGTGATTATTTCCGCAGATGGCTATATTATAACTAATAATCATGTTGTGGATGAAGCCAAAGATGATGGAATTACTGTTATACTTTCAGATAAGAAAGAGTATAAAGCAAAGCTCATTGGTAAAGATCCATTAACTGATCTTGCCGTCATCAAAGTTGATGCAACTAATCTACCGGTTGCACATATCGGCAATAGCGATGAAGTTGCCATTGGCGAAATGGTGATTGCAGTTGGTAATCCACTAGGACTCAATTCAACCGTTACTTCAGGGATTGTGAGTGCAATTGGTAGAGGTGCTTTAGGACTAAATCGTGATAGATATGCAGTCGAAAATTTCATTCAAACAGATGCGGCCATCAATCCGGGAAATAGTGGTGGTGGACTCTTTAATCTGAAAGGAAGTTTAATAGGAATTAATTCCGCGATTGCAACACGTACCGGTGGATATATGGGATATGGATTTGCAATTCCTTCAAATCTCATGAAAGCTGTGGCACTTGATATTATAGAAGACGGTAAAGTAGATCGTGGATATATAGGTATATCACTTCGTCCGGTTGATGAAGTATCTGCAAAATCACTCAAGTTAGATAAAGTTGTTGGTGCATTGGTTGATGATGTATTGAAAGATAGTCCCGCTGAAAAAGCTGGAATTGAATCCGGTGATGTGATTCTTGAATTAGATGGAAAACCGGTGAATTCCTCCAATGATCTTCAAAGTTTAGTAGCTCAAAGAAGAGCAGGTGATAAAGTCAATTTGAAGATTTGGAGAGATGGAAAATCCATCACAAAATCGGTTACTCTGAAAAAAAGAGACGATGACACAGTCGCAAGCAAAGATGAAGGTGTCACAGGCTCAACTAGTTCCGGAGAAGACAATAGTAATGGTACTGTCTCATTCAAAGACTTGGGATTCACCATCACATCATTATCGGAGAAAAATAAAACCGATCTTGAGGTTGATAAAGGAGTATTTGTTTCCAAAGTTGAACCATATTCTGTGGCAGGACAAAGAGGACTTTCTTCCGGGATTGCAATCGTCAAAGCCGATAAACAAGAAATATCCAAAACCGGACAGATCAAAAAGCTTTTGAAAGAGAAGCAAGGCGAAGTGGTTATCCTTCAGATAAAAACAAAAGAGCGATTTAGTCTTGTTTTCTTGGAGATTCCTAAGCAATAAAGCCATGTTTGGTCATTACAGAGCCAACTGCTATATTTGTGGTCCTATTCATCGTCACAAAGTGAGTTCATTATGAGCACATATATCGTCAATCCAGTTGAAGTTCGCATGAAAGAATCTGCCAAAGGCAGTATTTATCAGTCCATCGTGGCCATGGGAATTCGCGCACGTCAAATCAATGATCAAATCAAGATGCAATTGACTGCTCGCATGGAAAATGTCGAAACTGACACAGATGAAGCGGAAGGTCCAAACTATGATAAATTGGCAATTAGCCGTGAGTTTGATGTACTTCCCAAGCCAATTTTCATTGCAATGAAAGAAGTCATGGACGATCAATTGTCTGTCCGTATGAATGATGAAAAGTAAGCTTTCCCAATGAGTTTTTTTAAGCCATCGCCTACGAATGTGGAACGATGGCTTTTTTATTCCCAATAGATATGAATCTGAAAGGTAAGAAGATATTACTCGGAGTGAGTGCCAGCATTGCTGCCTATAAAGCACCCTTGATTGTTCGTGAGTTAATCAAACAGGGTGCGGAGGTGCGTGTAGTTATGACACCATCTGCCGAGAAATTTGTTTCTCGCACTGTTCTCATGAATCTTTCCAAGAATCCTGTTCCTATGGACATGTTTGAGGATGATATTCAAGATGGCGGCTCATGGCATATACATCTTGCTCATTGGTGTGATGCAATGTTGATTGCACCATGTTCAGCGACCAGTCTTGCACGTCTCGCCTGTGGATTTTACGATACTGCATTATCAATAATTGCATGTGCATTACCAAAGAGCATTCCATTGCTTATTGCACCTGCCATGGATTCAGATATGTGGGAACATCCTGCGGTACAAAGAAATATTGAACTATTGAAACAAGATGGAGCGATCATTATTCCACCCGCAATCGGGGAATTAGCGAGTGGTATTTTTGGTCCCGGCAGATTACCGGAAATAGATGTATTAATAGAAGAATGTGTACAAGCAATATCAGATACTCCAGTACTATCAACAAAGCCGATACGAACTATTCCCATTGAGATGCATGAAGAAATTCCACAGAAATTACCACTATATGGTAAACATGTATTGATCACTGCAGGACCTACTTATGAACGCATTGATGATGTGCGTTTCATCGGAAATTTTTCTTCCGGTAAGATGGGTTTTGCATTGGCAAGACATTGTGCGAAACAAGGTGCATTGGTGACATTGATCTGCGGTCCTGTAGCGCTCAAGACTCCCGAAGGTGCAATTCATAGAATAGATATTGAGTCTGCTCAAGAAATGTATGAAGCTGTGATGCAGAATACTGCAAAACAGGATGTCATCATCATGAGTGCGGCAGTGGCTGATTTTACTCCCGAAGAGAAATATGAGGGGAAAATCAAAAAATCACAGTCGGACTCCATGCAGATTTCACTCAAGAAAACTACGGATATTCTTGCAGAATTGGGAAGGAACAAAAACAATCATCAAGTGTTGATAGGTTTTGCATTGGAATCACATGATGTAATCGCATATGGTAAAAAGAAAATCATTGATAAAAACTGTGATATGATGATTGTCAATGCAGCAAATCAAGTTGATAGCGGATTCGGTGGGGACAATAATACAATTACTATTCTTGACCGATTCGGTACAGTCGCAGAGTTTTCCCCCATGACAAAAGATGCATGTGCTGAGATTATCATTCAGCATATTCATTCATTGAGCGAACAAGCATGAAATCACCTCATGAACAGATATTGAGGAAACAGGCAAAGGAATTAGAGTCCAATATTGGCCAATTGGATTATTCTTTCCTTATCGTCGAAGATAAATGGCAAGAATTCGCGATGACTTTGGATTGCTTTAAAGCAGGGAATCCGATTGGATTATTGAGACTGTATTATGCGCCTTCAAAAAAGACATTTCGTTTTGATTTCAGATCGCTGAAAGATCCTGAATTGCAGTCAATGCTCGACATCAAACACACACAAAAAACCACGAATTCACACAGAAATCATGATGGCATTCATGCATATGTCGACGGCTCCTATATTGCCGGTAAAGTGGGATTTGGTCTTGCTATCATTCAAGATGATACATTAATCTTTGAAGATTTCGGGGCTGTGAATAATCCCGAATATCTCGAAGCTCGACAAGTGGCGGGAGAACTCATGGCGGTTGGAAAAGTCGTGCAATGGTGCAAACAGCATGGACATCAATCCATCACTATTCATTATGATTATGCCGGTATTCGAGAATGGGCAATTGGAGCTTGGAAAGCAAAGCAAGTATTGACTCAGCGATATGCACAGTTCATTCGTACATGCGGTTTATCCATAACATGGAATAAGATCGCAGCTCATACAGGAGATCATTGGAATGAATATGCCGACAAACTCGCAAAACAAGGTACACAGGTATAATCCTGTATAGACAAAGCGCAATCAAATTCGTATTTTCGCATTCACATTCACACTTACTTTGATCGAATCATGGCCACACCTTTGGATGGAATCTTATCATTAAGTAAAAGACGCGGTTTCGTATTTCAATCTTCAGAAATTTATGGCGGTCTCAATGGATGTTGGGATTATGGTCCGCTTGGTGTTGAATTACTCCGCAATGTAAAAGAAGCATGGTGGAAGGCCATGACATTACGTGATGATATCGAAGGATTGGATGCCGCGATTCTCATGCATCCTCGTACATGGGAAGCAAGCGGTCATGTTGGACAATTCACTGATCCAATGATTGACAATAAAGTGAGCAAGGCCAGACATCGTGCCGATACACTTATTGAAGAGTATATTGAAAAACTCAGAAAGAAAGGGAAGACCGATCAGGCAAATGCCGTGGAAGCCAGACTCAATCAGGCTAGTGAGCCGGCACATTTTCATGCGATCATCATGGATGAACAGATCCCCGATCCTGTGAGTGGGACGACAGATTGGACAGATGTACGTTATTTCAATTTGATGTTCAAGACATTTGTCGGCCCCGTCGAAGATGTATCGAATACGGTCTATCTCAGACCCGAAACCGCTCAAGGCATTTTTGTGAATTTCAAGAATGTTTTGGATTCAACTCGTCAAAAACCACCATTCGGTATTGCACAAATCGGTAAAGCATTCAGAAATGAAATAAATACGAAAAATTTCCTCTTTCGTACGCGTGAATTCGAGCAAATGGAAATGCAATTTTTCATCAAGCCCGGTACAGAAAAAGAATGGTTTGAATATTGGTTTGAACAGCGCTATCAATGGTTTATTGATCATGGCATGCATCCATCGTCATTGCGCGCAAAACCACATGAGAAATTAGCGCATTATGCAAATGCGGCAACTGATTTGGAATTTCAGTTTCCATTTGGATGGGGCGAAATTGAAGGCATTCATTCGCGTACAGACTTCGACTTGAAAAATCATCAAGAATTTTCAGGAAAGAAGCAGGAATATGTGGATACCGTGACGAAAGAACGCTATGTGCCTTATGTGATTGAAACTTCCGTTGGTGCTTCACGCTCATTCATGGCATTTCTTTGCAATGCATTCAAGGAAGAAACAATCGAAGGTGAACATGGCGCAGTGGAAACAAGAACAGTTTTGCAATTTCATCCCAAATTGGCCCCTGTAAAAGCCGCGATATTTCCACTCACAAGCAAAGATGGTTTACCCGAACTTGCGGAGCCATTGTATAAAGATTTGCAGAAAGAATATAAAGTGCAATGGGATACTTCCGGCTCCATTGGCAAGCGATATCGCAGACAAGATGAAATTGGAACACCATTTTGCATTACCATAGATAATGATTCACTGAATGATTCAGCTGCCACTATTCGCAATCGTGATACCATGCAACAGGAAAGAATTCCGATTGATAATATAAAAGCCTTTTTGCGAGATTCACTCTAAGCTCATTTAGCAAACCCGGGCAATGCGTCCGGGTTTCTTATTCATTCTCAGCAGAGCATGATTCATGCTTTTGTATTTAGTATCTTTGCCCTATTCATATCGAGATAATCATGCAGAATTTGGTGGCCATCGTCGGAAGACCCAATGTCGGAAAATCAACACTCTTCAATCGCATACTTGAGGAAAGAGATGCAATTGTGGACGCAACTTCGGGTGTGACTCGTGATAGACATTATGGTCGAGGCGAATGGAATGGCATCGGTTTCATCTTGATTGATACTGGTGGAATTGTTCCTGAAAGTGATGAACTCTTCGATAGAGCAATACGTGAACAAGCGCATCTAGCAATTGAAGAAGCTCAGTCAATTATTTTTGTGTGCGATGGAAGAGATGGTCTCACTCCGGTTGACAAAGAAATTGCACTCACCCTCAGACAAAGCGGCAAGCATATCACATTGGCCGTGAATAAATGTGATAATTCCATACAAGATGCTCAATTATTTGAGTTCTTCTCACTTGGAATCGGTGAGCCATTCGGTATCTCCGCATTGAATGGACGAAGTACCGGTGATCTTCTGGATCATGTTGTCGAACCACTGAATCAAGATGAACATCTTGATGAAGATGGACGATTGAAGATTGCCTTAATAGGTAGACCAAATGTGGGAAAATCAAGTATTACCAATGCATTATTAGGTGTTGATCGAGCAATTGTTTCCGACATTCCCGGTACCACTCGTGATGCAATTGATAGTGTATTGAAATATTATGGCGAAGAAATTGTATTGATTGATACTGCTGGTCTTCGCAAGCGAAGTCATATCAAAGAAAATGTTGAAATGTATTCCATCATGCGTACAGCTCGTGCCATTGAACGATGTGATGTGGCAGTTGTCGTGCTTGATGCGGAGCGTGGATTGGAAGCCCAGGACAAACGCATCATCAATGATGCGGTAGATGCACGCAGAGGTGTGATCATTGCTGTCAATAAGTGGGATGCAGTCGAGAAAGAGACAAATACTGCGGTTGAATTCACGAAGAAAGTTCATGAAGAATTGAAAACATTCGATTATCTACCGGTTGTATTTGTTTCAGCTTTGACAAAACAGAGATTGTCCAAAGTGATTGATATGGCTAAAGAAATTCAAGTTCGAAGATCATCCCGAATTTCCACTTCGAAATTGAATGATATTCTTCATGAGGAAATCACGAAAACTCCGCCACCTTCGTATCGCGGACATGATTTGCGCATCAATTATATCACGCAAACGAAAGTTGCTCCGCCGACATTCGCTTTTTTCTGTAATCATCCGCAAGAATTACCTGATTCTTATAAGCGATTCTTGGAGAGAACCTTGCGGAAGCATATTGATCTTGAAGGCGTTCCCGTATCATTTCTCTTTAGAAAAAAGAATAAATCTGAAGATGATTAATCAATGAATCCATAGGTGTTTCATGCGTATTATTACCATTCTCCTTTTTTTAATTCTTCAGACAGGAATTCTATTGTCACAAGATGGCAAAGGGTTTTCTGTAACTGTTGAAGCCAAAGTTCAAAGTTCTCCGAAACCGGCGATTACACTAACTTGGAATAGTGATGACAGAGCCGAATCATATGCTGTCTTTCGAAAAGATCCAACCATGCACTCTTGGTCAGATCAAGCAGAATGGGGAAGTGCAATTGCAAATCTTGGCAAAGATGTCTTGTCATATACAGATGAAAACGTGACTCCCGGTATCGCCTATGAATATCAAGTATTAAAAGTATGTACACCTGCCGGCATAAAAACGATAAATCTTGGTTTCACTGATACAGTCACCACGTATTTCGGATCCGGCTATGTATTGTCCGGAATCAATGTGTCTCCGATATTGAGTCGTGGTACTGTCATTCTTTTGATTGACAGTACAATGGTATCTCCATTATCAGCTGAAATTGCCCGCCTTGAACAAGATCTAAAGAATGAATTATGGACTGTTGTGAAGCGTACTGCTCCTCGTGCAACCGCATTTAATCCTGAGGCTGTTGCCACGACAAAAGAAATCATTTTCAGCATTATTGAAAAGAATCCAAATGACCAATATTCTATCTTATTACTTGGTAGAATTCCTGTTCCTTATTCCGGTTTGATGGCACCTGATGGACATTCACCAGACCATGTCGGAGCATGGCCGGCTGATGTATATTATGCAGATTTTGATGGTGAATGGGCCGATGAAAGCATCAATTCAAATGGAGCATCAAGAGTTGAAAACAAGAATATTCCGGGTGATGGCAAATTCGATAAATCAGCAAATGATGCCGACATAAAGTATCCTATTGGAAGAATTGACTTCTATAATCTTACTTCTTTCGCTGAAACGGAAGTGCAACTTCTCAAGCGTTATCTCGATAAGAATCATGCATTCAGATCGGGAGAAATAAAGCCCGTGTATTCTGCTACCGTTGATGATAATTTCGGAGCTTATGGTGAAGGATTTTCCGGGAGCGCTTATAGAGGGTTTGGCGGACTCGTGGGAAAGGATAATATCGTTGCAAACAGAGAATTTCTTGATTCCACAATCACAACAATGTTTTCCTATGGATGTGGAGCAGGTTCTTATACTTCATGTGCAGGAGTTGGAGGAATTGCTGAGTTTTCCAAAAGACCAATCACTTCAGTATTCACTATGATTTTCGGTAGTTATTTCGGTGATTGGGATTCTAAAGACAATGTGATGCGCAGTGTCGTGGCTTCACGTGGTACAGTGCTCACAACAGGTTGGGCTGCAAGACCACATTGGTTTTTCCATCCGATGGGACTTGGAAAACCAATTGGAGAGGTATTGCTCGGAGCGCAAAATAATACGCAACAATATTTACCTGCAATTTATAATACCAAAAGATATCCCGGTGGAGTGTATTATCAAGTGGCACCTCGTGGAACGCATATCGCATTGATCGGAGATCCAACGCTTCGCATGACATCCATTATGCCGATTGAAACACCGAAGAATATTGGCGTTACCTCAACTGTCAGTGCGCAAATAGATTGGGAAAGCGTCCCAAATGCAAATGGATATTTGGTATATAAAAGTTCTTCCGAAGCAGGCCCATTTGAAGCATTGACACCAAGCCCAATCACTGAAACAACCTTCAATGACATTAAAGCAAATTGGAAACAAGATGTTGTATATCAAGTGCGTGCAGTGATGCTTCGTGAGACAAAAAGCGGATCATTTTATGAAGTGAGCGCACCAAATACATCTGAGAAAATCAATGTATCTGTTGACGAGAATACAGCTCAGGAATTCCGCATTGCATGTTCGCCACAACCGATGTCCTATTCAGGGATTATTCAATTTGTTGCTCCTCATGCAGCTCAAACTGAAGTATCTATTCATTCGATGGATGGTCGCTTGATGAAAGCATTGCTCAAAACTCGTATTGAGAGCGGTGCGCATTCACTCATGGTTCCGGCTCAGGAGCTTCCAATCGGGATGTATATGGTAAGAATGATTATGGATGGAAAGTCAATTGCCACTCCATTGATTATCAGTAGATAAGACCAAAATCTTACATTAAACCTCAGAAATTGGCCGCATGTTCATTGTTATGACATGCGGTTTTTTTGTATTTGTAATTGCTTTGATTCAAGTAAGATATTCATCGTATTCAAGGATTAAATGGTAATCGGGGAACAATATTGAAATGTCGTCGGTTTAAACTCATTATTAAACCACAACATATTCAACCACATTTCAGAGGAGTGAATCCATGAAAATACTCATTCTCATTGCGGCTTTGACAACAATGTTCGCATCGAATCTCAAAGCTCAGCAAACCGCCAAGCTGCAAGTCATACACAATGCGGCTGATAAAGCAGCACAGACTGTTGATGTTTATGTCGGTGCGATGAAAGCATTCGACAATTTTGCCTTCCAAACCGCAACTCCATTCGCCGATCTTCCCGCAGGAATTCCGCTCACTATAGGAATAGCCTCTGGCACAAGCACTTCAGTAGCAGATACAATCGCAACATTTACAGTAACTCTCGAGCCAAATCGCACTTATCAAGCCATTGCAAATGGCGTTTTGACTCCCGGTTCATTTGCAACAAATCCTGATGGAAAATCCATTGGTTTTAACCTATTCGCATTGCCGAATGCACGTACAACAGGTGAGACTGATTCACTTGTTGATATTCGCGTATTTCATGGCGCAACAGATGCTCCTGCTGTGGATGTCTCTACAGCCGGTGTAAAATTGATTCCCAATTTGAAATATGGTGAAAACTCAATGTATTTGCAAGTTCCTGAAAATGTCTACAAACTTGACATTGCACCTGCAGGTGGACAAACACTTGCAAGTTTTACTGCTGATGTTTCAGGTTTGAAAGGTAAGGCAATCACCATCATTGCATCCGGATTTTTGAATCCTGCCGCAAATGGTGATGGCTCTGCATTTGGTTTATATGTTGTTACCGCAGATGGTGGTCCATTCCAAAAATTGCCTGCTGCAACTTCACAAAAAACCGCAAAAGTACGCATCGTGCATAATGCTGCAGATCCAGCGGCTGCAAGTGTTGATGTTTATGTCAATGGCGAAAAAGCAATTGACAATTTCGCATTTCGTACATCATCACCAACGCTTGAATTGAATGCCGGTACCGCTTATAAAATTGGTATTGCACCCGGTACAAGTGAAAAAGCTGCTGATACACTGAAGTCATTTACTGTTACTTTGCCTGAAGGAAATTATGTAGTATTTGCAAATGGTGTCATTCAGCAAGGTTTTGCTGCGAATCCATCAGGCGAAAGCATCGGTTTCACGATTTATCCATTGACAGGAATTCGTGATGCTGCAATAGATTCCAAAAATATTGATGTAATTGTCTTCCACGGCGCAACAGATGCACCGGCTGTAGATGTTCGTGTTGGTGGCAATAATCTTGTGTCATCGCTTGCATATGGCAAAAACTCAGCATATATCAGTGTTCCAGCTCAAAACTATGTGGTTGGAATTGCACCTGCAGGTGGCGATGTGATTGCATCGTTTAATGTACCCGGTGCTGCAATTCCAGGTCAAAGCGTTGTTGTATTTGCCAGTGGATTTTTAAATCCTGCTGCAAATCTTAGTGGTGAAGCGTTTGGTTTATTTGCGCTTGTTGGAGAAACAGTCATACAGTTAACACCTGCAACAACAAGTGTGAATGAGTTCACAGAAAATGCTGAAAACGCAATCGCACCAAATCCAACAAATGGAATGATGATGGCTCATTTTGCAGTACCACATGCCGGTCCTGTCAATATCCGCATGCATTCAGTGACCGGTTCTTTGATCGGTGAAACAAGAATCGATAATGCCGAAAAAGGTTCTAATGTCATGCCATTTGACATGTCATCCGCAGTTCCCGGAAATTATGTCATGACCATTGATGCCGGTACATATCGCTCGGTTATTCCTTTTGCCGTAATTAGATAAATAGCAAAAGTCTTAGATACAAAAAGCCTCATTGTGTTGATACAATGAGGCTTTTTCATGTCTATAGCAATTTGAGTCTATACGATTAAAGCATAGGCAAGGATGGCTGCAAGTGTATATTTAATCGTTGCATGGGCATAGTGGAGATTCTCACGAGCATATTGCTCCAATGCTATAAGTCCTGGAGTCAGCGTAACAATCAGCAGTGCAGCAATTGCTCCAATTTCCAGTGATGCTTCATGCATGAATATTCTACCGACGCTTGGAAACCATGGAGTGCCATAGAGCAAAACCAAATGTAGAATATAAATATGCAGTGATTTACTGCTGAAGAAAACGAGTCGCTTTTCAAATCTCTTCAAGAGTGCTGAAAGATAGGAGCAAAGACCAATGAAAAGAATGATGATTCCCGTGCGCATAATCATTGAACCGGGATTCAAATATTCTAGAATTCTTGCAAAATGAAATGTACTTTGATAGATGCCGATGCCGATTGCAATCGCGGAAATTCCCACAAGAAAAATCGTTTTTTTCATGAATGTATTTCTCTGTTCCTCACTGAGTCCATGGAGATATGAACCAAATGCCACACCGAGAAACATGAAGCCGCTTGTTGGAAAAAGAGGGAATAGAGAGCCTCTTTCAGGACTTAAAAAGCCCGCGAAAAATTCAGGGAGATATTCAAACCAATGTATGGAATGAACAATAGGAGCTAAAAGGAAGATACTAACAGCAATCAAACCCGAACGAATGCCCAGTGATTTCACCGAATATGTGTTTGTTGATAACCAAACCACTGCCATGAGCGTGATTGCAGTCATATGTAAAATATTGACTTGAAATGCATAAGACCATGCACTTGCTTCAGCAAAGGGTAAATCAATCAATCTATTGGCAGGCAAAACAAGCAAATATCCCCACAGTAAAATTGTCCAAGCCCAGCGCATTCTACGTTTTTGTGTTTCTTCACTCATCGCACCCTGTTCATTTCTCTTCATAGCAAATACATGCACGGTGCCTGATACGATCAAAAAAATTGGTGCGGTTAGACCTCGCATGAATTGCCAGATATTCCAAGGGAATGTACCAAGATCCATCAATTGTGGATTGACGAGTGCATCAATGGTATGACCTTGCATCATCATGAGCATTGCCATCAAACGGGCAAGATCCAATGCAAAGAGTCTGGAGCCTTTTTTTGTTGATTGAAGTGACATGGTTTCAATGAAAAACAATTATCTCAACTTACGGCTTTTCCATAAAAAAAGCCCCGCTTAAACGGGGCTGTACATCAGACATTTTGACCATGGCATTGCTTGTATTTTTTCCCGCTTCCACAAGGACATGGATCATTTCTTTTGATTCTGGGTTCGGTTCTGCGGACAGTTTGACCGGGTTGTTGAATATGATTCTCTTCAGATGTCACCTGGCCATATTCATCAATCTCAGGCTTTACTGCTCTGATTCCGGCAGTTGAAGAAGTTCTTGAAGGTGATTGTCCCATAAAGCTGAGTGAAGGAGAATTCATCACATTGACATTCTTGTGATCAAGCACGGCTTCTTGTGGTCGAACTGTTTGCACTTGAGGCGCTTGAATTACTTGAGGGTAAAATCTAAAGACTGCTGTGATTGTCTCTTTCTGTATCTCAACAAATAAACTCTGGAATGCATTCAATGCTTCACCTTTATATTCGAGCAATGGATCTTTTTGACCATAAGCTCGAAGATGAATACCTTCCTTCAATTCATCCATGACACCAAGATGTTCGCGCCATTTGTCATCAATCGCCCGGAGGAATGCAAAACACTCGAGTCCAATCATAAAAGCGCTTCCACATTGCTGTTCCTTTCTTTCAAGAAAATCTTTTGCGACAGAAACAATGCGGTCTGTACACTCTTCTTCTTTCATTGTGCGGAATTCTTGTTCAGTCAATTCAACTTCGCAGAGCATATGAGTGCGCACTTGATCTTTCAATCCTTCAAGGTTTTGCTCTTCATGATATTGTTGATACCAATGATTCGCCAATTGTTCCATGAATTCTATAATCTCTCCTTTCATTCTTTCGCCATGAATCACAAGTCGGCGCATTGAATAAATGGCTTCTCTTTGCTGATTCATCACATTATCATATTCAATCAAGCGCTTGCGAATAGCAAAATTGTTTTCTTCAACTTTTTTCTGTGCCTTTTCAACAGATTTCGTGACCATACCTGCTTGAATAGGTTCTCCTTCCGGCACTTTGAAAGTCTGCATGACAGATGCAATGCGCTCACCACCGAAGAGGCGCATGAGATTATCTTCGAGTGAGAGGAAAAATTGTGAAGAACCGGGATCGCCTTGACGCCCCGCACGACCTCTGAGCTGTCTATCAATACGGCGTGCATCATGTCGTTCCGTACCAATAATTGCCAATCCACCGGCGGCTTTCACATCATCATCAAGTTTGATGTCGGTACCACGACCGGCCATATTGGTTGCAATCGTTACCTTTCCTTTTCTACCTGCTTCGGCAACGATTTCAGCTTCATGTTGATGCTGTTTTGCATTCAAAACACGATGCTCGATATTGAGTCGCTTCAGCATTTTGGAAAGTATTTCAGATACTTCAACACTTGTTGTTCCAACGAGTACTGCTCGTCCATCTTTCACAAGTTTTTGTACTTCTTCCGCAACCGCATTGAATTTTTCTTTCTTCGTTTTGAAGATCAAATCATCAAGATCTTTTCGCACAATTGCACGATTGGTTGGAATCACAACAACATCAAGATTATAGATTTTGTCGAATTCACCGGCTTCAGTTTCTGCTGTACCGGTCATACCGGCGAGTTTGCGATATAAGCGGAAATAATTTTGCAGTGTGATTGTGGCATAGGTTTGTGTATCTGCTTCAACAGCAACGCCTTCTTTTGCTTCAATCGCTTGATGAAGACCATCGGAATAGCGTCGGCCATCGAGGATACGACCCGTGAATTCATCAACGATTTTGATTTTTCCGCCATCAACAACATATTCAACATCGCGATCATACAGTGAATATGCTCGAAGTAATTGATGCACAGTGTGAATGATATCACTTCGCATGGAATAGCGTCGGATCAATTCATCTTTTTGAGCTTGCTTCTCATCTGCAGTGAGTCCTGCAGTTCCTTCAACCATACTGAGTTCACCGGTGATATCGGGAATCACAAACATTTCGGGATCTTCTCCGACTTTTGTGAGTAATTCACGACCTTTTTCGGTGATGTCTATTTGATGATTCTTTTCATCTATGGTATAAAAAATTTCTTCATCGATAATGGACATCTTAGTTCCTTGCTCGCGGAGATATTCAAGTTCTGTATCTCTCATGAGTTTTTGGTTTTCCGGCTCTTGCAAAAGCTTGGACAATTTCTTCTGCTTAGGCATTCCACGATAAGCGCGAAGTAAACTCATACCTGCTTGTATTTTACTTTCTTTGTCATTTTTCTGAAGCAGTTTTTCTGCATCATTGACAATGGTATTGATGAGTCTGTTTTGTGAATCAACGAGTCTGCGAACCCGAGGATTTAACTGATCATATTGTTGATCATTGGAATGGCTGACCGGTCCTGAGATGATGAGTGGTGTTCTTGCTTCATCGATCAATACGGAGTCCACCTCATCCACGATTGCGAAGAAGTGAGGTCTTTGCACCATGTCTTCGGCTTCATTCACCATATTATCACGCAGATAATCAAAACCAAATTCATTATTGGTTCCATATGTGATATCTGCAGCATATTCATGATGTCTTTGATGTGGTTGCATATTGGATTGAATACATCCGATATTGATATCGAGGAAATCAAAAACGGGTTTCATCCATTCACTGTCTCGGCGAGCCAAGTAATCATTGACAGTAACGAGGTGTACACCTTTGCCTGAAAGTGCATTAAGATACATCGGAGAAACTGCAACCAATGTTTTTCCTTCACCCGTTGCCATCTCGGAAATTTTGCCTTGATGAATGACAATGCCACCAATAAGCTGAACATCATAGGGAATCATGGCCCAAACATGATGTTGTCCCACAACTTCATATGCATGTTTTCTTTCGGTGAGGCGGCGACAGGTTTCTTTCACCACGGCGAATGCTTCAGGAAGAATTTCATCTAAAGCATCTTGAATGATATCATATTCTTCATTGCCGATTTCTTTTATTCGATCATGTATTTTGGAATTCTCATCATGATTCGCGTCTTGACTTGTTAATTGTTCGCGCAATTCAGCCAGTTCTTCTTGAAGTTGAGCTGTGCGAGATTGAATCAATGCTTTGAATTCATGCGTTTTGGATCTAAGCTGTTCATCGGTTAGTGATGAAAGGCGTGCATATTCTTCATTGATTTGCAGTACGGTCGGCTTGAGGGATTGAACATCCTTATCATGCTTTGTACCACCGAATATCTTCTTGAGAATTGAAATCATTGAGTGAAAATCCCGATACTTATGAACGAACCGGAATGTACGAATACATTCTCCGAGGCTCAAAATTAGCCTATTTTTCGATTTGCCGGCACAACAAGACGCAAGTTGGAGAATACTATTTATGATGCAGTGCAATTATGGGGCAAATATCGTGTGTGAACTTCGGTATATTTGCACATACTTTTCCACAGGTTCATCATGAAAATTGCAGTCACCGGCGGTGCCGGATTCATCGCCTCACATATCGCAGATGCCTATTTGTCGCTAGGACATGAAGTTGTAATCATTGATAATCTCTCAACTGGAAAAAGAGAAAATATCCCTTCAAATGCACGATTCATTGAAATGGATGTGAATGATCCGAGAATTCCGGCGGTATTCATGGAAGAGCAATTTGATATTGTCAATCATCATGCCGCACAAATGGATGTGCGTGTTTCCGTTCAAGACCCCACTTATGATGCGAGAATCAATATTCTAGGTGGAATTAATATCTATGAATCCGCATTGAGAAGCGGAGTGAAGAAAATCATCTTTGCTTCCAGCGGTGGCACTGTCTATGGTGAACAAGAGTACTTTCCCGCCGATGAAAGACATCCCACTAAACCCATTTCTCCCTATGGCATTGCAAAACTATCCAATGAGCAATATCTCTATTACTATGCTCATGTTCATGGATTGCCTTCAGTGGCATTCAGATATGCAAATATCTATGGACCAAGACAGAATCCTCATGGTGAGGCAGGCGTGATTGCGATTTTCGCACAAAAGTTACTCAAGGGAGAACAACCCGTCATCAATGGGGATGGACTCCAAACACGTGATTATGTCTATGTTGGCGATGTAGTGGAAGCAAATGTTTTGGCTTTGCAACCACAAATGATCGGAGCATATAATATCGGTACGGGCATTGAGACTGATGTCAATACATTATTCAGGCATTTACGAGATCTCTCGCAATCTCATTGCGAAGAGCAGCATGCACCGGCAAAGCAAGGTGAACAAATGCGGAGCGTACTTTCTCATGAGCGTATCTTTGCAGCTTTTGGATGGACGCCAAAGATGGACATTGTGAAAGGTCTTTCGAAAACACTGGATTCATTCAGGTCCTGATTGATGCAGATCAAGCCAAATACGGTACTTGCAATCACCGGTCCAACAGCTTCGGGAAAAACGGCATTATCACTGGAAATCGCCTCTAGATTGGGAATGAGAGCAGAAATTATCAGTGCTGATTCACGGCAGATATTCAGGGAATTGGATATCGGTACAGCAAAACCTACCCAAGAAGAACGTTCGCGAGTACAGCATCATTGCATTGATATTTGTGATCCGGTTGAATCATTCAATGCAGGTGCATTTGCAAAAAAAGCAGGGGAAATCATACAAGAATTACTCCTCAACAACACGCTTCCAATCATTGTTGGTGGTTCAGGACTCTATGTTCAAGCACTGTGCGAAGGTTTTTTTGAAATGCCTTCGGATAAAGCGGAATCATTTCACATAGCACGCAAAGAAGTCCAAGAATTCCATGAATTACATGGCAGAGATGCCCTTTTTGAGGCTTTGCGACTGGTAGATCCACAATCTTGCGAGGATTATCCAGATAAAAATCCTCGAAGAATCATGCGCGCATTGGAATTTCACAAAGTAATGGGATTGAAATTCTCAGAACAGAAATCTCGCATGATGTCATATCCAACATTTGAGACCTGTTATGTCTTGATTGAACATGAAAGGGAGGCATTATATAGCCGAATCAATGCACGCTGCGATGAAATGTGGGAAGGAACCAAAAGAGAGGCTCAAACAATGCTTGATAAGGGAATCTCACGATTTGCCCAGTCTTTGGACACGGTTGGCTATGAACAGGCAATTGCCTACATATATGGGGAATTAGACGAGAAAACCGCCATTGAAAAGATGAAACAAGCCACAAGAAATTATGCAAAACGACAAATCACATGGTCAAAAAGAATAGAAGGGATGAATATTCTTCGGGGAAATAACCAAGAAATGGCTTCGGAAGCCATATCATTGATGCATGCAGTTGCTTGAATTTCTTGGCTTTTACAATGAAATACACTATTTTGCGAAGCTCAAAACTACCGCATCGTTCACGAATATATGAATATGACATCCCCGCTATGTGGATGGAGTGAAATTGATCACATGCAAGAATACAGTGAACGGCTGATCAAACTCACGAACCGCATCATAGTATGAAAGGAAAATATGTCTGAATTGACTCCAAATGCCGCTACATCCAAGCGTCCTTCACTTGCAGATTTGCTTAGTGGAGATTTCAATGTGCCCATGATGGATGACAGCACATTTGACACCTTGTTCCAACAGAGTTTTTCTGCAGTTCAAGAAGATCAAATGGTGAAGGGTAATGTTATTCAAGTGACAAAAGACAATATCTATGTTGATATAGGTTTCAAGTCACTTGGAGTTATTCCAAGAGCTGAATTTGGCACAGCCGACATCTTCAAACCCGGAGATGAAATTGATGTCTTTATCGAAAAGATTGAAGATGTCAATGGTCGTATGCTTCTGTCTCGTCGTCGTGCTGATTTCATGAAAACATGGGAAGAAATTCTCAAGCTTAATGAGACACAGCAAATTGTTCAGGTTCGCATACTTCGTCGCATCAAGGGTGGAATGGTTGTTGATTTGCTTGGAATTGAGGCATTCTTGCCAGGTTCACAAATTGATGTTCGTCCTGTGCGTGATTTTGATGCATGGGTTGGCAAGATGATCGATGTTCGCGTTGTGAAGGTCAATCACCCAAGTGAAAATGTTGTAGTAAGTCATAAAGTGCTTCTCGAAGAGCAATTGGCCGATCAGCGCTCCAAGATTCTTGGTACGCTTGAGAAAGGTTTGGTTCTTGAAGGCGCAGTGAAAGCCATTTCCGATTTTGGTGTATTCGTCGATCTCGGTGGTGTTGATGGTCTTGTGCACATCACAGATCTTTCATGGGGTCGCGTAACACATCCTTCTGAGATTGTCACACTTGATCAAGTCGTGAAAGTTGTTGTGCTTGATTTTGATGGTGAGAAGCGTCGTATTTCTCTTGGTATGAAGCAATTGACTTCACATCCATGGGATACAATCGGTGAGAAATATGAGCCAGGTACAAGAGTTCAGGGTAAAGTTGTTTCCTTGACCGATTATGGTGCATTCATTGAAATCGAGAAAGGTATCGAAGGCTTGATTCATATCAGTGAAATGAGCTGGACTCAGCATGTGAAGCATCCTTCACAAATGGTTTCCATGGGACAAGTCATAGATGCAATCGTATTGAATATTGATAAAAATGATAAAAAACTTGCTCTCGGCATGAAGCAACTTGAGCCGGATCCATGGGCAGATTTACTCGCAAAATATCCTGTTGATTCAGTTCACAAAGGTATTGTTCGCAATCTTACCAATTTCGGTCTCTTTGTTGAACTCGAACCGGGTGTAGATGGATTGGTTCATATCAGCGACTTGTCTTGGACGAAGAAAATTCGTCATCCGGGCGAATTCGTGAAGAAGGGTGATTCTCTTGATGTAATCGTGCTTAGCATTGATTCACAAAATCGTAGAATCGCACTTGGTCATAAACAAATCACTGAAAATCCATGGGATTTCTTCGCTGAGCGTTATGCTGTTGGTGCGGATTCCGAAGGAAAGATTGAACGCATTATTGAGAAGGGCATCATCGTTGAATTGCCAGAAGGCGTTGATGGTTTCGTTCCTGTATCACAATTGTCATTTGCGCCAGTTCGCAATATCACAGATTTCTTCCGTGCAGGTGATAATCTTCCACTCAAAGTCGTTGAATTCGATCGTGAGTCAAAGAAAATCGTTCTCTCAGTGGTAGAATATCTTCGTGATAAAGATCAAGGAACAATTGATGCATACAATGCGGAACATCCTGTTCCTAATGCAGACAAATATGCAAATAATATTGAAGCAGTTGATCTTTCAGCACTCGCTGAAGACATTGAATCAGTATTCGAGGATTCAATTCCGAAAAGTACAGATCAAGAATAATTGTTGCAGAACAATATTTGTGCAGAGGCATCCCATTGTTTGGGATGCCTTTGTCACATAAGACATAACTCAACCAGGAAATCATCGTGTCAATTCAAGCATTCATAGAACAATTGGGTATCAAACCAATCATCGCATCCGGTTCAATCGCGATGGAGTTGGCTTTGCGCGACAAATATGATATCCCTGCTGATATCTGGAATCTGAAAGATCCTGTTACGATTGAATCCATCTATCGTGATTTTGTGGATGCGGGTGCGACATTATTGCTCACCAATACATCGAAGTCGAATAGACTCGCTCTTGATGCCTTTTCACTGAGTGATAAAGTCTATGAAATCAATCGCAAAGCTGTGTGGATTGCTCGCACAGCCGCTTTGAGAAAGGCATTGGTAGCGGGCGTGATTGGTCCTACAGGACATTTCTTCTCACCAATTGGAAATCTTACAAGCGAGGAAGCACATCAAGTATTTGCAGAGCAAGCAATGGCTCTCCTTGATAGTGGTGCCGATATGATCATGTTGTCTTCTTTCATTGATATTGAAGAACTCGTGATTGCCATTGAAGCTGTGAGAGCAGTAAATGCGACTATTCCCATTATTGCATTAAAATCATTCCCCGAAGATGGGACGGTACTTGCCACTTCATTTCCTGCTGAAATCGCTGAACGATTGATGAAACAGAATGTCATGGCACTCGGAAGTAATGGTATTGTCGGGCCTCAACGTATGACAGATATTCTCCGTGCTTTGTCGGTTTCGAGAATCCCACTTTGTATTTTACCAGATATAGCAATTCCAACTCTGCATGAAGGAAGAGCACGATATAATGCCGAGCCGGATTATGTTGCCGGTATGGCAGTGAAACTTGTCAAGCAAGGAGCCTCAATCATTGGAGCAGATGGCGGTGCAACGGTAGAGCATATTTGTGCAATCGCAAAAGCCGTCAAGGACATCATTCCCGGTTCTGATAGAATTGAGCCCAAGCCAAGTAAAACAATTGATATGCAACCGATTGAAAGTGAAGAAGAGACGAGCTTTGCTAAGAATATCGGAAAGAAATTTTTGACCACCGTCGAAGTAGAAATTCCGCGTGGTTTGGATATGAGTTCTGTACTTGAAGCCGCAATGTATTTGAAAGAACATGGCATTGATGCAGTGAATGTATTTGATGGTGCAAGAGCTCGTGTAAGAATCAGTCCCATCTCTGCATCACAACTCATCACTTCGCAAACAGGGATGGAATGCATCACGCATATGGCTTGTCGCGATCGAAATATGGTCGGTCTTCAAAGTGATTTGATTGGTGCATATACACTCGGTGTCAAGAATATTCTTGCTGTCACGGGTGATCCCACGAGCATTGGTGATTATCCATTTGCAACCTCTGTCTATGATGTGGATTCAATCGGATTATGCAGAGCATTGAATCGCATGAATCAAGGTTTGGATTTAATCGGAAATCCCCTCGGAAGAGCCACGCAATTCACGATTGCCTGTGCTGTAAATCCATGTGCGGATGATGTGGACAGAGAAATTGAACGCTTGCGAAAAAAGGTAGAGGAAGGTGCAATCATTGCCTTCACGCAACCGGTTTTCGATATGGATAGTTTACTCCCATTTTTGGATCGTATCAAAGATCTGAATATCGCAATCATGCTCGGCATCATTCCACTTCGTAGTGCAAGACATGCCGATTTTCTGCATTATGAAGTCCCCGGAATGATTGTTCCACAATGGGTTCGCGAGAATATGCATGCTGCCGGTAAGGATGCCGGTGATATTGGTTTGACTATCGCGATTGACTTTTTGAAACAAGCCAAAGAATATGTGCAAGGCGTGTATATCATGCCACCTGCGAAACGTTATGACATGGCGATTGACATGTGCAAACGCAGTGGTATTTTGTGAAGAATATTTTGAATTCAACATTTTATTGGATAGAGAATCATGTCATATCTCCACCTCTTTGAACAACATGAAGGTACTTTGAACAAAGCACTTGAGGCTATTCATACACGCACTTTTCATGCGCATTGGCCGGAGCCACCGAGTGGTAAAATTTATGGTGAAACCGCACAAGAAGATGGATTGCAATCATTCAAATCTTCGCTCAATTCAGCATATACATTTCCGCAAAATGGTGCATCCGGAACAGTTGGTTCAGAGCAATCGCCTTATGGCTTTCCTTTGAATATTTCCTATCCTGCTTATTCCGCCGATACATTGATTGAACATGCGCAAGCTGCTCTTCTTGATTGGAAAAAATTATCCGTGAAAGAACGCGCAGGCATTTTGATTGAATGTTTGGAGCGTGCTTCCAAGCATTTCTTCCAAATTGGTTTTTCGACGATGCATACGACGGGGCAGGGATTCATCATGGCATTTCAGGCATCGGGTCCTCATGCATTCGATCGCGCGCTTGAGTCCATTGCAACCGGCTATATGGCTATTGATGCATGTTCCGAATCAGTGCAATGGACAAAACCAATGGGGAAAATGCAGATTGATTTGAAAAAGACATTTCATGTGCGCCCCAAAGGAATCAATCTCACGATTGGTTGCTCCACTTTTCCGATTTGGAATTCATTCCCGGGTATGTTCGCTTCGCTCATCACGGGTAAT
>Ga0172367_10003044_pt1 | contig 22225 bp, 20 predicted proteins | sample Lak10m_FD_114542 | JGI IMG/M metagenome (GOLD analysis project Ga0172367, IMG submission 114542) | Freshwater microbial communities from Kabuno Bay, South-Kivu, Congo - kab_022012_10m | ecosystem: Environmental > Aquatic > Freshwater > Lake | place: Democratic Republic of the Congo: South-Kivu... | reverse complement strand
TGGAGCCGCGCCCGCGTTACATCAAGCATGTTTCGGTTCCGCATTTTTTTGCCACCACCGTCTGGGAAGCCACCTTCTGGCATGGGCTTGACCTGCGCGTGTGGGCAGACGGCGACCTGGTGGAGGGTCATTACCTGATTGCCGTGGCGACCAATATTCGACACTACGCGGGCGGCATGTCGGTGCTTTCGCCGCAAGCCATGCTCGACGATAACCAGATGGATATGTGGCTGCTCAGCGGCGACAGCGTGGCAGATACGCTGCGGCATTTCTTCGACCTCGTTGCGGGACGCCACCTCACGTCCGATCAGGCGCGCTGTTTACCGTTTCGCCATGCGCGGGTAGAATCTGACGCGCCCTTCGCAATTCAAGTGGACGGCGACCCCGCGCTTGGCAGCCACCATGCAGAAATCGCCATCAAGCACCGGGCGTTGAAGGTTCTGATGCCGACAGGCGCTCATTATTTATTGAGATACCCAAACAAGAAATAAGCCAATGGATTTTAAACCCTACCTCACCCGCCCCGTTATCTTTGGCTCGCTTGGATTTGCCGCCGGCTTCCTGCTCGTCACGTTGATTGTGATTGGATTCACCTCTCCGCGCCTTTCGCCTGAGGTTGGATTCGCGCCCGCCGACCTGACCATGATTCCCGCCCCAACGCACACGCCCAATGCGACGCTCCAGCCGTCAGTGAATCCAAGCCTGGCTACGCCCACCCTGGAGCCTAACACCATTGGCATCGGCGGTTATGTTCAAATCAGCGGCACCGACGGCGAGGGCTTAAGAATCCGCTCGGCGCCGGGGTTGAACAGCGATACGGTTTTCTTCGGCGGCGAGTCGGAAGTGTTCATCGTCCGCGACGGCTCGCAGGTTGCAGACGGATATACCTGGTGGTATCTGGTGGCTCCCTACGATGAAACCCGCGCTGGCTGGGCTGCCGCCAACTTTCTGGCGGTTGTGCCTTCGCCATAATTACCCTGGCAATGTCACGTTAAAACGAAAGACCCAAACCACAAAGGGGACGAAGGTACACAAAGGAAAACCTTGTTTTTAGCGCTCGTCCTCCTTCGTGACCCTTTGTGAGCTTTGTGGTAAGGGTGTTGATACACGACCTTGTAAAATTAAAAATTCCAAAGTCAGGAGACTTTGGAATTAAGAATGAAGAGGAACCCATGTCACACAAACCAACCGGCGTAAACGCCAACAAAAGCAAAAAAGAATTTACTGTCACCTGGGACGACGGGCATACCAGCGTCTATTCGTTTGGATTGCTGCGCGCCGCCTGCCCCTGCGCGTCGTGCCGCGGCGGACACGAAAATATGAAAGCAGAACCAGACGCAGAGGTCTTCACCCGCCAGATGGAAGATTCACAAGCCACCCGCCTGGCGAATGTGGTGGCGGTCGGCTCCTATGCCCTGACCATCGTCTGGGAGGATGGTCACGACTACGGGATTTACAACTGGTACTATTTGCGCGCCCTGTGTCCATGCGATGCGTGCCGCCGCGAAAGTATGCAAAGGCAGAGCGGGACGGGGGAAAACGGGTAGGTTGGGAAATGGAGAAATTGGGAAACGGGTTCGGATAAACAAAAAAGAGAGACTGCATATGGGCAGTCTCTCTTTTTTATTGTGGATTACTCCGCTGTCGGCGTGGAGGTTGCCTTCTTCGGCGTGGGGGTAGCGGTTCCCTTCTTCGCGGTTGGGGTCACGGTAGCGCCGCCTTTCTTCGTGGCGGTGGGAGTGACAGGCTTGGCGGTATTCGTCGGTGTGACAACCGTCTTGAGATGCTGTTCGGCTTCGGCGCGCATTTCGGCAGTCATGACATCTTCATCCATGGCAAGGAGTTCCTGCCAATCTTTAATGGCAATCTTGATCTCGCCGCGTTTTTCCTCGCTGAGGGCATGCCAGTAAAGCGCCAGGGCAATTTCTTCATCGGTTTCAGCCAGCGATTTGAGCGCCTCGGCTTTGAGGAAGGCGCTGCCGAATTTTTCCTGCAAATAATAGACCCGAGTCAGTCCGAGATTCACCTGGAAGGATTTTTCATCCTCGGCAAAGGCTTTTTCGAGGTCTTCGACAGCCTGGTCGATGTTCTCCAACTCAAGATTGGCAAGCCCCTTGTAGATGTAAAACTTCCGCAGTCCGTTTGGATTGATTTTTTCCGCCTTGTCGAAGTTGTCCACTGCGGACTGGTAATCCTTCAACTCATAATAAGCCTGTCCCAAAAGGGCAAATGTGCGGTCATTATCTGTGGCATAGATCACGTAGACGTTCAAAGCCTCGAGGGCGCGTTGAGATTGACCGTTTTCGATGTACATCATCCCCAACATTTTATAAACGAGGGGATCGGTGGAATCGAGCGCGTACGCTTTTTCAGCGGCTTCGAGCGCGTTCTTCTTATCGTCGAGCGCGAGATAGGCATCGGCATACGCCATGTAGACCATGGGCGAATCGGGCATCAACTTGTCGGCGCGGTCAAGATCGACAATGGCGGATTGCGGGTCCTTATGAGAGAGAAAGTAACGCGCCCGTTCGATGTAGATTTCTCCAAAGTTTGGGTCGCGGGCAAGCGCTTCGTCGAAGAGATATTCGACGTTCAGGTTTGGGTTATCCAGCAGCCGGGCGCGAGCCAGCCCCAGGTAGGGAGCGCCAAAGTCCGGGTCGATTTTCAAGGCTTCGTTATAGGCTTTCAACGCGCTGTCCGAATCGCCTTTGAAGCGATACGCCTCGCCGATCAGGTAGTAGACATCGGCAGCCTCGGGTTCGAGTTCGGCAATCAACTCCATGCTGGCGATGTAGGCATCCCAATCGCCATTTTCATACGCCATCTTCGCGGCGAGGTATTGATCGGCAGATTGCGGCGCGCGTTTTGTATTCACATAGACGGCAGTGGGGGTGTAGGTTTGGGGAAGCAGCATCCACAGCGGCGTGGGACCGATGAAAGACTTCGTCGGCAAGGCAGTTGCGCCAAAAATGGTGGGGGTGGCGGTAAACGTCGGGGAAGGTCCTGCGGTAAATGTCTGCGTGGGGGCGGTATCCACTTGTCGCGGCAGGACAAAACCAAACAGCACCGCGGAAAACAATCCCGCAACAATCAATGCCACCGCCGCCAGCCGTGTGACGGGATGTTTGACCATCGCCTTGAAGCCCTTTTCCTTTGGCTTCTCGTTGGCAAGCAGGAGTTTTTGTTCCCATGTGCGCGGACGGTTGAGCGGGAACGGCTGGATGCTGTCATCGGGAGGCAAAGCCCCAAGCAGAATCAAACCTCGCTTGGCAGTCACATTTTGAGGGTCGAGATTATAGGCAGTTTGCAGGCAGTAGATTCGTTCTTTTGTATTATCCACCGTCGCGCTGAGCCAGACCCAATAGGTCGGGTTGTTTTGATCCGACTTGAGCAGAAGGGTCAGCAATTCCTTTGCCCGCGCTTTGTCTCCGCGCCGCAGGGCATCCACTGCATCTTGAAACATTGTGTCGTTGGGCTGGTCATCAATCATTGGGAATTCCAATCATGGCTGGATTCTAATCCATTTCATGGAATTCTTCGACCTGGTACACGTAAACCTGCAATTTTGTATTGCGCCACAGATTCGATCTCACGCCCATTTTGGCGCACAGGTGATCGAGAAACTCGGCGGGATCGGGAATCTTTTCCCAGACTTGCGGCAGGAAGGTCGCGCGGCGAAATTCGTGTTTGAGGATGACCCCATCGACCTGCGGGCGAAGTTTGGCAAGCAGGTCTTCGCTGGTGGAATATTCGAGCGGGCTGGGCGGAGTGAGGCGGGAAACCTCCACCTTGATTCTGCCCAATTCGCTTTCGGCTACGGGACGGAATCGCGGGTCTTCGAGCGCAGCGGCAACGGCATGTTCGCGCACATCATCGACCAGCGGCTGATACGCTTCCAACGCGCCAATACAGCCGCGCAAGTCGCCATCGATGGTGAGCGTCACAAAAGATGCCCCTGATTCGAGCAAATGCGGTGTGAGAGATGCGGCTTCGACGGGCGGAAGTTTTTGCCCGCGCGCGCCGCATTCCATCGCCTGACGCGCAAGCCGCAAAAGGGTTTGCTTTTCAGTTTGGGTCAATTGCTCAGTCATGATGACCTCCTGGTCGGAAGGGTGAAACCTGAAAATCTCCCCTCCCTACGTCAAACGGAATAAACTCCAATACGCGCGGTTGTGATACACCAACGGCTGTCCATTGCCGGTGACTTGCGCCGCCAGCGCCTCGGCGATAAACAGGGTACTGCTGACCGCGTCGAAGGTTTCGACAACGCGGCAGTCGAGCCACGCCAAGCCAGCCGAGAGCAGGGGCGCCCCCGTCACGAGGGTCTGGGTTTCCAAGCCGCCAAAACGATCCTCGATGCCGGGCATTTTCCCCGCGAATAAATCCGAAATGTGGGTTTGTTCAGCAGAAAGCATGGTCAAGCCGAATGTGCGGGATTTCAAAATCAGGTCATGGGTTCTGGCAGATTTTTGCAGGGAGACGGTCAGCATGGCTGGTTCGAGGGAAATGGATGTAAACGAATTGACCGTCGCTCCGTGTTTTTTTCCCTCATAAACGGCCGTGACCACCGCCACGCCCGCAGTCCAGGCGCGCATGACGGCGCGTAATTTTTCAGGGTCGAGAGTGGATTCCATAGCGATGCCTTTTCGAAATGCTCATACTTTGAATTGCGCGGCTTGCTTCAACACATCGTCGAAATGCAATTGGTCGTGATAAATGCCAATCCGCGCCGAAGAGCGGACCAGAAATATGGCTGATGATTTACCCAACCACGCGGATTTCGCGCGGCATATCGCTCAAACTCTCCGCGCCAGTTTCGGTGATGACCATATTGTCTTCGACGCGGACACCGTTACGGTTCGGCAAATAAATGCCAGGCTCCACCGTGTACGCCATGCCAGGCTCCAGCAGTTGCAGGTTGTCGCCGCGCATGTACGGGTCTTCGTGCGGCTCCATGCCGATGCCGTGTCCGGTGCGGTGGTTGAAGTATTTTCCATAGCCCGATTTTTCGATGACCTCGCGGGCGGCGATGTCCACAGCGGCACAGGGGACGCCGGGCTTGCCAGCGGCGCGCCCCGCGGCATTCGCCTCCTGCACGATCTCGTGAATCTTCTGACATTCCGCATCCACCTCACCCACCGCAAAGGTGCGGGTCAGGTCCGAGATGTAGCCGCCGTACGCCGCGCCCCAGTCGACCACCAGCAGGTCGCCCGCCTGCAACTTTCTAGCGGACGGCGAAGCGTGCGGATTGGCAGAATTCGGTCCCGAAGAAACAATCGGCGAGAAGGGCAGTTCGGGGTCGGAGCCATGCTTGAAAAGTTGAATCACCAGTTCACCCGCCAGTTCGCGCTCGGTCATGCCGATTTTCATCAACGGGATGGTGGCAATCAGCGCGTCCTGCGCAATCTTCACGGCGCGGCGCATGGCATCCACTTCGGCTTTGTCTTTTCTCAGCCGCAGTTGGGATAACGCTTCGCTGGCGTCGGGGAAGTCGGCTTGGGGGGCGGCGGATTTGACGTAGCCGAATTCGAGCAGGCGGAGTTGACGCGGCTCCACCCCGATTCGTTTTCCCGCTCCCCCACCCAACCCCAGGGCTTGAGCGGCATCTCGAAAAACCTTGTCCCAGGCTGAGGGCATTTCGCCGTAGGTAAAGGCTTGCACCTGGTACGGAATCAAATCCACTTTGGGCGCTTCGAGTTCGGGTAAAACCAACACAGGGTCTTTCCCGGGAGCGACGAGCAGGACAACGGGACGTTCCATCAGGTGAAACTGCGCCCCCGTGAGATACGTCAGCGTGGAACCAGGATTCAGGATAACGGCATCCAGTTTCGAGCGGAGCAGCGAAGCGGTCAGGCTTTCAAGTCGGGCGCGAGTCATTTATTTTTCCTCATCCAATTTATGATATTTTTTCACGAAATAGAAATAGACCCAATCCATGAAGACTGGAAAGAGCGTATCGAAGACAAAGAAGATGCGAAACCACCAGGGGATGATTAAACTGCGGCGCGGGCGTTTGGCGACATCCACCACGCGGCGGGCGACGTAACTCGAGGTCATGTGGACATTGACTTTGGCGCTGACCGAGTTGTAGGCTTTGTTCTTTCCCACATGCTGACCGAACTCGGTGGCGGCGGGACCCGGGTAAATGCCGCTGACCTTGATTCCGAGCGGCGTGATTTCGCGGCGCAGGGAATCGGTGAAGGCGCGGACGCCAAACTTGCTGGCAGAATAACTGGTAATGAGCGGCGGCGACATCAGCCCCGCCACCGAGACCATGTTGATGATGTGACCTTCGCGCCGCGACAGCATGTGCGGCAATACCGCGCGCGTGACCTGCATCAACCCAATCAAGTTGATCTGCATCAACATTTCGATGTCGCGCTCTGGGTCATGATTCTCGAACCACTCCACCCGCCCGATCCCCGCATTATTGAAGAGGATGTCGATCTGCCCGTACAGGTCGAGCGTGGACTGAATCAGGTTTTGAACTTCGATGGCTTCGACAATATCGACGGGAATGGCGAGCGCTTCCCCGCCCGCATCCTGGATTTTGGCGGCGAGATTTTGGAGGCGGTCGATGCGCCGCGCCGCAAGCACGACCTTGCAACCTTCAGCCGCAAACATCAACGCGGCATCCTCGCCAAAGCCTGACGATGCGCCTGTGATGAGAACAACTTTATTTTCAAGTGTGGACATGGCGATTTTCCCAGCGAAATTTCCTACAGCCAGAAAACAAAAAGCGGCACGGATATTTTATCATCCGCGCCGCTCTCGGAGGGATTTATTATGAATTGATTTTCCTACTCGTCCTGCCCCTCATCCTTCGACTGCTTCTTCGGCTTGGGCGGCTTGACGGTCACCTTCTCTGAAAGCGCCAGCGCAAGGACATCGTCCATGTGTTTTATGGGAATGATCTTCAACTCAGACTTGGCGGTCTTGGGAAGCTCCACCAAATCCTTCATGTTCTTTTCGGGCAGGAGGACGGTTTTGAGCCCGGCGCGGTGTGCGGCGAGGACTTTCTCGCGGACGCCGCCAATTGGGAGCACACGTCCGCGCAGGGTGATTTCTCCCGTCATGCCGACCAAACGGAAGACAGGTCGCCCCGTCAGCGCGGAGATAATTGCCGTCGCCATCGTAATCCCAGCCGAAGGACCATCCTTCGGGATTCCGCCCTCAGGCATGTGGACGTGGATGTCCATCCGCTCGAAGACTTCGGGATCGATCTTAAGCGCGGCGGCACGGGATTTAATGTAGGTCAGAGCCGCCTGACCCGACTCCTGCATCACCTCGCCCAGTTGACCTGTCATCTGCATCCCGCCCTTGCCTTCGAGGACGGCGACTTCCACAGCCATGATCTCACCGCCGTTTTCGGTCCAGGCAAGACTGGTTGCGACGCCCACCTCGTCGGTGCGTTCCGCTTCGGACGGGAAGACCTGCTGCGGTCCGAGCAGCTTTTCGATCATTTCTGGCGCGATGGATGCGGGATACTTCTTCCCTTCCGCTTTCATCCGCGCCACCTTGCGGCAGACCTTTCCAATTTCGCGTTCCAAATTACGCACCCCCGCTTCGTAGGTGTATTCGCGGATGATGCGCTGCAATGCAGTTGGCTCAAACGCCATGCCGAGAGAGTCGATTCCGTTTTCTTCGATCTGGCGCGGAATGAGATAGCGGTTGGCGATCTCCATTTTTTCTTCTTCGATGTAGCCAGGGAACTCGATGACTTCCATGCGGTCCAACAACGGAGCGGGGATATTTCCCAGCGAGTTGGCTGTGGTCACAAACATGACCTTCGACAGGTCAAAGGGCAGTTCGAGGTAGTGGTCGCTAAAAGCGAAGTTCTGCTCAGGGTCGAGCACCTCAAGCATCGCCGAAGCGGGGTCGCCGCGGAAGTCGGAATACAGCTTGTCGATTTCATCCAGCATGAACAGCGGATTGGACGTCCCAGCCCGTTTCATCGTCTGGAGAATGCGACCAGGCAGGGCGCCAATGTAGGTGCGGCGATGTCCGCGGATCTCTGCTTCGTCACGCACGCCGCCCAGCGACACGCGCACGAACTTGCGACCCAGCGCATCGGCAATCGAACGTCCGAGCGAGGTCTTGCCCACGCCGGGAGGTCCAACGAAACATAAAATCGGCTGGCGTTCCTTCTTGGGTTTGAGCGAACGCACGGCGATATATTCCAAAATTCTTTCCTTGGCTTTCTTCAAGCCGTAGTGATCGCGTTCGAGAATCTTCGCGGCGTTTTTCACATCCAGATTATCAGGCGTGGAATTGCCCCACGGCAGGTCGACGATCCAGTCAATATAGGTGCGGATGATGCCCACTTCGGGAGCCATCGGCGGCATCTGGTTCAGTCGCTCCAACTCTTTGAGCGCCACCTTCTTCGCCTCTTCGGGCAGGTTGGCGGCATCGACCTTCTTTTTCAAATCGGACGATTCACGCGAGAAAATATCGCCTTCGCCCAATTCATTTTGAATCTGCTTCATTTGTTCGCGCAGATAAAACTCGCGTTGACTTTTATCCACTTCATTTTGAACGCGTGAATGGATTTCGTCTTCGAGTTCCAGCACGTCCACTTCCTGCGCGAGGATGGCGTTCAGTTGACCGAGCCGCGCCTTCGGGTCGAGAATCAGCAACAGGCGCAGTTTGGCTTCGTAGTTCAGCGAAAGCGACGTGGCGATCATATCCGCCAGCCAGCCAGGCTCCGAAATATTCAGCGCGAATAAATGCGCCTCTTCGGGGATCGACCTATCGAGTTGCACGCAGCGCTCGAACAGGCTCAACGCGGAGCGCATCAACGCCTGCGTCTGTCTGTCGGCAGTTACGGGTTCGTTGATCACTCGCGCGCGCACTTTGATGTACGGCTTCAAGCTCAAGTATTCGACAATCTCCACGCGCTTGCGACCCTGCACCAACGCGGAGTACGAACCGTCGGGCATGTTGAGCAGCCGCCCCACCGCCATCTCCACGCCCACGGGCAGGAAGTCGTTCACGCCAGGGTCATTGAGTTCGGGGTCCTTTTGAGTCAACCCGATCACGGTCTGCTCTTTGCGTTGCGCTTCCTGCACCGCCAAAAGCGAAGCCTCGCGCCCGACAAAGATCGGCGAGACCATACGTGGGAAAATAACCATGTCACGCAGCGGCAAGACGGCGGCTTCGATCAAGCCATCAGCATTCGGCTCCATGTTCGGGACGCGGTACAACTCCTCCGTCCGCTGAGAGAGGGTCAGGTCGAAATTATCTTCTTCTTCGTTCCAGTCGTTTTGATGATTCATCTGTTACTCGTTTTCCATGCAGACATGACTTCCGCCGTCACAAACATGCTGCCAGCGGATAAAGCAATGCTACCATCTTTTGCGGATAAATCCAGCGCCCGAGCCAATGCGGATTTCACTGGCGTGACCGCTTCCGACTCCGCCCCAGCCTGATTCGCCAACTGTTGAATTCGTTCCACCTCGAGCGCGCGCGGATGGTCGGCGCGGGTGATGATAATTTTTTGAATCTTCGGCTTCAACGCCGCAAACATCGCGAGGATATTCTTGTCCTCCGACGCGCCGAAGATGAGATAAACCTTCCTGTCGGGGAAGTAGGTGTCGAGCGTCTCGCGCAACTTCTCGAAGGAATCCTGATTATGCGCCGAGTCAAAAATCACAGGCGGGTCGCGCCGCGCCACTTCAAAGCGGGCGCGCCATTTTACCTGAGAAAAGCCTTTTTGTATCTGTTCGTCGGTGATGGGAATTCCGCTGGCGCGCAATGCCGCGTAAGCCGTAGCCGCATTTTCTATCTGATGACTTCCAAGTAGGGGAACGTTTAACGTTAAACGTTCAACGTTGAAGGTCTGTCCATCCAAAGATGACTCGACCAACTCAAACTTTACATCCCTACCCACCAGCGTTAATTCCGTATCTTTTAGTTTGGCTACACGCTCCAAAACAATCAACGCCTCATCCTTTTGCGGGGACGAGACCACAGGCACGCCCTGCTTGATAATGCCTGCCTTCTCGCCTGCGATCAAGGTTAGCGTGTCGCCGAGGACGGCGGTGTGATCGTAGGAAAGCGATGTGATGACCGAAACCTTGGGCGTGACAACGTTGGTCGCGTCCAACCGTCCGCCCAAGCCGACTTCGAAGACTGCCGCGTTCACGCCATATTTTGCAAACGCCAAAAACGCCAGTGCAGTGGTGATTTCAAAGGTGGTCAGCTTTTCGATTCTCGCCACATGCGGCTTGATCTCCTCCACCAACTCGACCAACTGCTCGTGTGAAATCGGCGCCCCATTGATCTGAATCCGCTCGACGTAATCTTCCAAATGCGGTGACGTGTACAAACCCACCGTATATCCCGCCGCACCCAAAGCCGAAGCACACAGCGCCGACGTTGACCCCTTCCCCTTCGTCCCTGCTACATGGATGATGGGATAGCGGTTTTGCGGGTTCCCCAGCGAGTCCATCAAGGCAAACATGCGGTCGAGGTTGAAATCCGCCTTGGCTAATTCGGAGGCGTGTTTCAGGCTATAATCCACGAAGGAATAGAGGTAATCAAGGGCTTGGTTGTAGGAAGTTTCGGTGTCCATGAATGGGATTCTAAGGCGTAATCCGTAATTCGTAAATCAAAAAATCGTAAACCAAAATGCTCGCTACCCTCACCATTCACCTCCCCCTCTGTACCTTGCTCAAAGAAAAGCGCGGACAACATCAATTTCCCTGTTGTATAATAAATCCATTGGAAAGCGAAGGCACAGCATGAAAAAGAACCCATCTTCTCAACAAGTGAATGAACGTATCACCCAACTTGAGAGCGAAATAAGGCAGTTACAAAGTGAACTGGCTGTTTTACGTTCGCAGAAACTGGTGGATGCCCTTTTGAAGGCAGACGCGCCCCTGCCACACGAAAACCAAACCGTTGTCCGCACCGAACAGGGGCTGACCATCAAAGGTACGCGTCTGAACTTGTATTACATTATGGACGAGTTAAAGAAAAACAATTCCCTAAAAAACATCCGCGACATTTACGAATTGACCGACGAGGAAATGCTGGAGATTCTCGACTACATCCACCTGAACAAAGAGGAAGTTGAAAAGGAATATCAGGAAGTGTTGCAGTCTGCAGAGCGCAACCGCCAATACTGGGAAGAGCACAACCGTGAAGTGATGGCGAAAACCTACCAACAACGGGAAACTGTCCGCGCGAAGTTGAGAGAATGGCGGGAACAGTATCACGCGGAAAACAAGTTATGAAAATCCTTCTCGACCATCATATGAAAAAACAAGGGATTTTGCTTTGGGCAACCATGGGCAATGAAGGCTGGCTCAAATTACTGGATATTCCCATGCTGACCTTTGATGATGTGGGACTTCCAATTGACAGCAATGACCGTGAAGTATGGCGTTTTTCACAAACGAAGCAATTGATCCTACTCACTGGAAATCGAAATAAGGATGGAGCGGACTCATTGGAGCAAACTATTCGGGATGAAAATACGCCAAATTCGCTGCCTGTCGTCACCGTGGGGATTGTTGACCGCCTCGAAGAAAGCGCCTACCGCGAACAGTGCGCCGAAAGGCTTGTTGAGATTATTTTGAACATCGAAAACTATATCGGCGTTGGGCGGATTTATATTCCATAACTCTAAAAAACCTCCCCAAAGATTCTCAATCGAATATCCGATCTTGCTTGCCACCCTCACCATACACCTTCACCTCCCGCTCTGTACCTCGCTCAAAGAAAAGCGCGGACGGATCAAGCCGCTCATGTCGCGCCTGCATCGTGAATTCAACGTCTCTGTCGCCGAAATGGATTTGCAGGACAAGTGGACAGAGTCGGTCATTGCCTGCGCGATGATCAATTCCGACGCCGTGACCCTGCGACAATCCCTGCAAACTGTGGCAAAATGGGTGGAATCCAACTGGACGGATGGGGACGTCTGGGATGTGAAAATCGAAATGGTTTAACCCGTTGAACGTTAAACGTTTGACGTTCAACGAACAAAAGGAGACACAATGGACTTAGGACTCAAAGACAAACGCGCCCTGGTCAGCGGTTCGTCACGTGGGCTGGGCTACGCCACCGCGCTGGCTTTGGCGAAGGAAGGCTGCAAGGTCGCCATCAACGGGCGGGATGCGGCGAAGATTCAAGCGGTTGCGGAGAAGGTACACAGGGAGACGGGCGCACAAGTCATCGGGCTTGCAGGGGATGTGAGTCTGGCGGATGCGCCTGAAAGGTTAGTTTTACAGGCTGCCGAAGCCTTTGGCGGATTGGACATCCTGATCACCAACGCGGGCGGACCTCCACCTGGCTCGATTGATTCGCTCGACGAAGCCGCCTGGCAAAAGGGAATGGACTTGTGCCTGATGATGCACGTGAGGCTGATCAAGTCCGCGCTGCCGTATTTGCGCAAATCGGATTGCGCCAGCGTGCTGACCGTGACTTCGATGACGGTCAAACAGCCGATTGCCAACCTGTTATTATCGAACAGCATCCGCGCCGCCGCCATCGGCTTGACCAAATCCCTGGCGCTCGAACTCGGTACGGAAGGAATTCGCGTCAACTCGATTCTGCCCGGCTGGACTGAAACAGAACGCGTCACCGAGTTGATGACCAGCCGCGCCAACCTGAACCAATCCAGCGTCGAAGAAGAAACGCGCAAACAAGCCGCGCAGAGTCCATTTGGCAGGCTGGGCAAACCCGAAGAATTTGCCAACGCCGCCGCCTTCCTCGTCTCGCCTGCCGCTTCTTACATCACCGGCGTTATGCTGAGCGTGGATGGCGGGATGTATAAAGGTACTTTGTAGTGTCATGTCGTTGCTTCGGGAAGAACACCCTCGCAACAACATATTATTTTAGATTGGAGAAAACCATGACCACAGAAAACAAAAAAATCTGCCTGAACTGCGAACGCACGGATGAAGTCATTCCGTTGCTGCACCTGACCTTCAAGAACGAGACAAAATATATCTGTCCGCAATGCCTGCCGACGTTGATTCATAAAATCCATCTGATGGAAGATAAACTACCCGGCGCGGAAATGGTTTCGACCGACCATCACTAACGTTGAACACTCAACGTTCACCGTCGAGAAACCCAATGAGCAAACTCTCGCGCCTCACAAAAAATTCGCTGATCGTCGCGTCCTTCTTTTTGGTGGACAAGATTCTCGCCTTCGTCCGCACGGGAATTATCTCACGCCAGTATTCCGACTCGGTGCATCTGCTGGATACCTTCAACGCCGCGAACAACCTGCCCGACGTGTTGTTCGCGCTCATCTCCGGCGGCGCGCTGGCGATGGCGTTCATCCCCCTGCTGACGGAATACCTCACCACCAAAGACCGCGCCGCCGCCTGGGACTTGTTCTCGCGCGTGGCGAATGTGGCTTTTCTGGTGACAGGTTCGATTGCGATTCTGATCGCCATCTTCGCCCAGCCAATTGTGGATGCGGAACTCGGCATTGCCCCGGGCTTCGGTGAAGAACAACGCGTTCTGCTGGCAGACCTGATGCGCCTGAATTTGGTCGGCACAATCATCTTTTCGATCAGCGGGTTGGTGATGGCATCCCTGCAAGCCAATCAGCACTTTGTCTTCCCCGCCATGGCGCCCAGCATGTATAACATCGGGCAAATCTTCGGGGCGATTTTTCTCGTGCCGCGCTTCGGCATTCGCGGATTGGTCTACGGCGTGATCATCGGCGCGGCGCTGCACCTGCTGATTCAAGTCCCGATGCTCTTCAAGTTCGGCTTCCGCTGGACGCCTTCGCTGAATTTGCGCCACACGGGTTTGATCGAAGCCCTCAAGTTGATGGCTCCCCGCCTGCTGACGATGGGCGGGATTCAAATCATCGTGCTGGCGCGGGACAACCTTGCCTCGCGGCTCGACCAGGTCGGCGCCGTCACGTCACTGACCTACGGCTGGATGATCATGCAAGTCCCCGAAACCATCCTCGGCACGGCAATCGCCACCGCCATGCTGCCCGCCCTCTCGGAACTGGCGGCAAAGGGCGACTGGCACGAATTCCGCGCCACCATCGAACGCGCCTTGCGGGTTTTGATTGCGCTCACCATCCCGATTGCCGCAGTCATGGCGGCGGGCATTCACCCGCTGGTGCGCGGCGTCTTCGGTTTCGACGAAGCCACCTCCACGCTGGTCACATGGACAACCCGCGCCTACTTGATGACCCTGACCGGCTTCACCATCCACGAGATTGCCGCCCGCGCCTTTTACGCCCGCAAGGAACCGCTGTTTCCGCTCTACGCCGTGATTCTGCGCCTTGCCATGTTCCTCGGAATCGGCTTCGTCGGTCTGACCTTCTTCCGCGAAATCGGCGCCCCGGTCATCGCCTTTGCAGAGATTGCCCTGTTGGTCGAAGCCATCATCCTCTTCGGCTGGCTCTCGAAGCGGACGCACGAACCCATCCGCGTTGGCGGGTCGGTCGTTCGCGGGTTGGCTGCGGCAGTCGTCGGCGGCGTATCCGCTTACGGGTTGGCAGTCTACCTGCCGGGCGGAGCCATCTCCACCGCATTAATCGGCATGACCGTCGGCGGAATCATCGCGCTGGTTATTGTCTGGTCGGATGCCAAACTGTTGTTGAAGTTGTAGGTTCATCAAACGGAAGTATAATTATTGCCATGTCTGAACAAACTGAAAATACACAACCTCTCACCCCTCCCGAACCCCAGGTGGATGACACCCAGCCGATCAAACCCGTGAAGAAAAAATCGCGGCGCTGGCTCTCCATCCTCATCGGAATCTTGGGATTTGTTCTTTTGATTGCGGCGGGCGGGTACGGCGGGTACACCTTCGGCGTCGAAGATCGAAAGGCGGTGCAGGACTCGATCGTCTCGCAACAGGTGATGGAACAATACCAATTTGCCCTGGTCGATATCGAATTCAAACGCTACGAAGCCGCCGCACAGCGCCTGCAATATATCATCTCGAAGGACTCGGACTTCCCCGGCGCGCAGGAAAAACTGACCGAAGTGCTGGTGTTGAGTTCCATCCCCACCCCAACCCCCGCGCCCACCCTGACCTCCACGCCCGATTTCAGCGGCGCAGAGAGCGCCTACCAGCGCGCGCAACAACTGATTCAGGCGCAGGATTGGGCAAACGCGCTGAGCGCCCTCGACAGCATTCGCAAACTCGACCCGTCTTACAAGACCGCGCAGGTGGACGGCATGTATTACTTCGCCCTGCGAAATCGCGGACAGGCGCTCATCAACCAGGAAGGCAACCTCGAAGGCGGTATTTATTACCTGACGCTTGCCGAACGGTTCGGTCCGCTCGATAACGCCTCGGTTCAACTGCGTGAAGGCGCGCGCATGTATATTATCGGCGCGAGTTTTTGGGAATTGGATTGGGCGCAGGCGTACAATTATTTCAGCCAGGTTGGCGCAGGCTGGCCCTCGATGTGGGATGGAACCATGACCGCCTCGCAGCGCCAGCAATATTCCGCCATGCGTTACGGCGATATCCTGTTCGAATTACAGGATTATTGCGCCGCCTACGACCTGTATCAACTTGCGGCAGGGTTTGGCAACCTGGATACCGCCGCCACCAACGGCTCCAGCGAGGCATATCAAATCTGCTATCCGCCGACTGCGATTCCAGCCACTGAAGCCCCCACCGCAGCCCCATGACCGTCCCGCCAGCATGGGTGATGGCGCTGACCTACTGGCTGCACATGCTTGCCACCGTCACCTGGATCGGAAGCCTTGCCGCCATCAACCTGCTCGTCCTGCCCGCTGCGAGCAAGGCGCTAAAACTGGTTGACCAGGTCCGTTTCATCTCTACCCTGCAAAAGAGGCTCGAACCGCTTGCCTGGTTCAGCATGGGATTACTGGTTGCGACAGGCATGTTCCAACTCAGTACGAACCCGCATTACGACGGCTTTCTGAACACCAGCACGCAGTGGTCGCTGTCCATTTTGATCAAGCACGGGTTGGCGGTCATTCTCGCGGTGACAAGCGCCATCCAGACCTGGGAGGTGCTGCCCGCCATCCACCGCATTCTGCTGAAAAAAGAAGCGGCGGATGGCTTCGCCGCCGAATTGGAGAAGTTACAACGCCGTGAGTTGATTCTGCTGCGAGTGAATTTTCTCCTCTCCGCCCTAATTCTGGCAGCCACCGCTTTCGCAAGGGCAGCGTAAATTTTCACCACAGCGCGCGCAGAAATTATTCTGCGCGCGCTGTGTAAATGGGGCTATCACTTGATGACTTTCCTTGCCAGCACGCCCGTCAAATCATAGGTCATCGCGCCCGTGATTCTGGCGGGCACAATCTCCCCCACTTTTGCCTTGCCTTCGATAAATACCATCCCGTCGATTTCGGGCGCGTCGCGATAGGAACGCCCGATGGATAATCCATTATCGAAGCCTTCCACCAGCACGTCCAGCGTCCTGCCGACCTGGGATTGATTCACTTGCAATGAAATATTCTGCTGGAGTTCCATCAACCGCTCGTAACGTACCTGTTTGACCTCGGCGGGGATTGGGTCGCCCAGCGGCGCGGAACTTGTCCCAGGCTCGAAGGAAAACTGGAAGACGCCCACACGGTCGAAGCGGGTTTCATTCACAAAGTCGTACAACGCTTGAAACTCCGCATCCGTCTCGCCGGGGTAGCCGACGATGAACGTCGTGCGGATGGACAGGTCGGGCATCGCCGCCCGCATTTTGCCGAGGGTCTTGTAAACCCAATCCATATTTGCAGGTCGTTTCATGCGTTTCAAAGTTTCGGGGTGGGCATGTTGCAGGGGAATATCCAGATACGGCAGAACCTGTTTGCGGGTCGCCATCACCTCGATCAAACGGTCGGTGACGTAGCCCGGATACGAGTACATGACGCGAATCCAATCCATGTCTGGGACGGAGTCGGTCAATTGTTCGAGCAGAACCGCCAGCCCGTCTTTCATACCCAAGTCGTGCCCGTAATCTGTCGTATCCTGCGCGATCAACACCAGTTCGCGGATGCCTGATTCACGCAAAATCCGCGCTTCGTTGATGATCGATTCAATGGGACGGGAAACCGCTGTGCCCTTGATCAGCGGGATGGCGCAAAACGCGCACGGGCGGCGGCAGCCATCTGCAACTTTGATGTAGGCGCTTGCCCCCGCCACGCTGACTCGCATGGCATCGTTTTCGTCGGCGCCAACCGTCGCAGCCTCGGGCAGGTGATACACAGGTTCGGGGTGCGTTCCGCCGCGCAATTCATTGACCACCTGCAAAATATCCATCCAGCGCCGCGTGCCGAGAATCCCATCCACGCCGGGGACTTTCTGCGCGACCTCCACGCCGTAGCGCTGGGTAAGGCATCCCGCCGCAATCAGCACCTGACCTTTGCGCTTGCCCTGTGCCAGTTCCCCAAGCGCCTGATATGACTCTTCTTTTGCCGGACCGATAAACCCGCAGGTGTTGACAATCAACACCGCCGCTTTGTCGGGATCGTCGACCGCGCGATAGCCGTCACGCATAAGCAACTGCGCCATCGAGTCGGAGTCCACTGTATTTTTGGCGCAGCCGAGGGAGATTAAATGAAAGGTGTTTTTCTTCAAGTTATTTTCCTAACGATAAGTTTTCGAGAGGGCATTTTATCAGAGAGTGGCAGGGAATAGCGCGCGCTTCCCAATCGAATCGAAAAGAAAGTTTCGCCTGGGAAACAAACGCTCACAAAGTCTTCTGTTGTTTGGGGATGGGAATTTGCAGGAAAATGAAATTACCGCACGCGGCGCTTCCACTCTTCCTTCAATTGCAACTCGCGCGGGCTTGCGCCCGAGTCGAGGGCGAGGAAATCGGTCAGCAGGCGGTTGAACTGATTGGAATTATCGATCATCGGGAAATGTCCCGTGCCGTCGAGATTGACCTGGTGCATGTGATTGGGCAGCGCTTCGGTCCTCTCCAGCGAGGGGAGCGACACGCCCGGGTCGTTGGAACCGTACACAAACAGGCACGGAACGCCCAGTCCGCGGACATCGGCGAAGAGGTTTGCATTCGCTTGAATCCCAGCCATCGAAGCGGAAACCGCCTGCGGGTCAGCCTTGGAAGAATCCGAAAGGGCGGCAACCGCTTCCGGGGCGCGCCCCCCCAGCCACTCGACCAGTTCGGGCATGGGGGCGGTCTTCATCCGCGCATTAATCGAAGTGTGTTCGAAGGGGTAATTAATCAACATCATGCGGTCGACGGTGGACGACCATTGTTTGAGGTGCAGCAGCCCGACCACCGCCCCCAGGTTGTGTCCCACCAGCGCAATTTTCCCGATTCCCATTTCGTCGAGGAAACGTTTGAGGAGGTCTGCCTGACGATCCAGGGAGTAGCGCAGCGGGTCATGCATGGAATCGCCAAAGCCAAACAAGTCGATTGCATAGGCGCGGAAAGATGTGGATGCGACCTGCATGGCGTTGATCCAATACCGCCATGAGCCGACCCAGCCGTGCAGGAAGATAATGGGGCGTCCCCGTCCCAAAGCTTCGTAATGCACCATCGAACCGTCGAGAATGATTGCGCTCATCTTAAGGGGTTATTTTCCAAATTTCGCCAGGATCGCCTTGATGCGTTCTGCAAGCTGGTCGGGAGCGAAAGGTTTGAGCAGGTATTCCTCCGCGCCGACATCGAGACCCGTTTGTATTTCAGCGTCCTGTCCCTTGGCTGAAAGAAAGACAACGGGAATATCCTTCAATTTGACGTCCGCCTTCATCGCGCGGCAGGCGTCATAGCCGGTCATTTTTGGCATTCGCACATCCATGATGATAATGTCCGGAATCATCTCGGCAGCCTGATGCAGGGCATCCTCGCCGTTGGCGGTAGCCGTGACCTCGTGTCCCGCAAAACGCAGGGTAAACGCGACGAGTTCGCGAATATCTGGTTCGTCTTCTGCTATCAAAATTCTTGCCATTCGATCTCCATTATTTATAAATCGGCAGGGTGAAGGAGAAAGTGCTTCCCTCGCCAGGAACACCGCTGCTGGTCATCCAGATGCGCCCATTGTGCATTTCGACCAACTGGCGGACGATGGGAAGTCCCAACCCGGTGCCGGGAGTTGCCAGAACAAGCGGGTGCTCACCGCGGAAAAAGCGCTCGAAAATACGCGTCTGGTCGTCGGGCGCAATCCCCACGCCGTTATCCTGAACGTCCACCTGCATCTCTCCATTTTGCTGGTGAATATTGATGCGGATGGTTCCGTTGCTGGGCGTATAGTTGAATGCGTTATCGACCAGGTTGCCCATGATTTGCCGAATGCGCTCTCCATCGCCAATGACAGGGGATATCTTCGGCGGGGCATCCAATGAAAGCGCCATCGGCTTATCCTCCTGCTGCGAGCGGCGCAGAGCCTCGGCAAGGGCGTCTTCGGCGACCTCCCGCAAGTTGACCGATTGCGGACTGAGCGTAACCCGCCCGGCTTCGATGCGGGAAATATCCAACAGGTCGTTCACCAGAATATTGAGGCGGTCGATGTTGTTGCGAACGATTTCAAGGAAGTGCAGTTGGTTTTCAGCCAATGCGCCCGCCGCGCCCATCGCCAGGATGTCCACGTAGCCTTTGATGGCTGTCATTGGGGTTCGCAGTTCATGGCTGACGGTTGCCACGAATTCCGACTTCAGGCGGTCAACCTCCACTTCGCGGGTAATGTCGCGGAAGATCGAGACGGTTCCGAGAAAATCATTTTGCAGGATGACCGGCGCAAGGTGGACAAGCGCAATGCGTTCGTTTTCCAGGTACAACTGTTCGGCGTAACTGTCGCCGGGCTGGTGCGAAGACGGGTCTTCGGACCAACGCCTGATGGTCTCCATCCACATGTTGGCTGACTTGCCGAACAAGCCGCCGAAGGCATCGAGCGATCTGCCGACCAGCGCCGATTGCTTGACGGCAAGAATCCGCTCTGTGGACGAATTAACGAAAGTGATGCGGTTGTCGGTGCCGGTAACGAGCACGCCGTCTGCAACAGCTTCGAGGATGGCTTGCGAGCGGCTGGCGTCTTCCTGTTCCTTGCGAAGCATCACGCCGAGGCGTTCCGCCTGGTCGCGAATCAGTTCGTACAGGTGGGCGTTATTGATCGCCACCGCCACCTGCCCGCCGATGGCGCGTACCAGGCTCAACATTTCGGCGCTGAAGGAATTCGCCTCGCGCTGGAATACCATCAATACGCCAATCACATCTTCGCCGACCTGCATGGGCACGACAATTGCGCTGCGATGATCCTGCCCGGATTGAGCGCTCCGCACCCAGCGTCGGTCCTGGTGCAGGTCGTGAATCAAAACCGATTCGCGGTGCTGCACAACCCAGCCAGCCAGCCCCTCGCCCACTCTTAATGTAAAAGAGCGTCCGCCGGGATCGCTTCGATCCGTCAAATAGCCGTATCCTGCGCGGTAGTGCAGCAGGTTATCCTCGGCATGTAGCAACATGATGGTACCTTGCTCCGCGCCCACTGCTTCGATCAGCAATGATAATGTACGGTTGAGGGCGCGATCCAGGTCGAGGCTGGAAGATACCTCGGTGAGAATGCGCAGGAGGGTTTCGGTGTTTTGCTGTTCGCGCTGCAACTGGGCGGTACGTTCCACCACGCGGATTTCGAGTTGGGAAGCAAGGTTCTGCGTTTCGGCAAACAGGCGTCCGTTTTGAATGGCAACGATGGCTTGGTTTGCAAGCGTTCCCAAAATTTGGACGTCTTCCTCGGTATAAACGCCCGCTTGATAACTCTGCGCCGATAACATGCCCAAAGTCCTGCTGCCCAGCATCATGGGGACTGCCACGATGGACTGGGTTTTCTCTTCATCGGCTTCACCGATATCGACAGAGCCTACCTGGTTTGCCTCATCGAGAGATAACAGGAGCATGGGTTTGCCGCTTTGAATGACCTGACTGCTCATCCCAACGCCAAATGGGACGCGCTCCGACGGGTAGCGTTTTCCACGGTCGAAGATATAAACGCCATCGACTTCGTTATTCTCGATGTCCAGCAGGGAGATGACGAAAGAGTCGAGCGGCATCAGCCGTTCGGCAGCGCGGTGTACCGCCAGGTACACTTCTTCGGGGTCGAGGGCGCTAATTTGGGAACTGGTCTCGTTGAGAATGGCGAACCGCTCGGCAGTGCGGACGGAAGATTGGAACAGGCGCGCGTTTTCGAGCGCAACCATCGCCTGGCTGGTGATGGTGCGGGAAATTTCAAGCTCGTTCAAACCAAAGCGGTTTTCGCCAGCCATTTCAGTAAAGACGAGAGCGGTCAGATTCTGCCCGCTGGTCAGGGGCAAAATCAGCAGGGCGGTGGTGTCCTCGCCCAGCAGGTCGCCCAGCGGAGCAAGGTCAGGTTCACTGCGGGCGTCATCCGTGTTGAAAATACTTTGCGATTCGCGCAGGCGGTGGAAGATGAGCGCATCTGGCAACAGGCGGGGCAGTTTGATGCGCGTTCGCGGGGCGACGATCTTCCAGTATGCCTGACCCCGTTCAAAGGTCACAACCGAAACCCGCCGCGCGCCCAAGCCTTTGAGCAATTCGTTCGCGGTCAGGTTCAAAATCTGATCCGAATCCAACAACCCAGTCAGGGCAGAGGCAAAGCGGTTGAGGGTGGTGAGACGCTGCGAGCGCTGATCCAGTTCGGTGGCGCGGCTGACGCTGTCTTCGTAGAGCCGCGCATTATCCAACGAAACAGCAGACTGGCTGGCAAAGGTCAATCCGACCTGAATTTGTTCGCGGGTATAGTAGTGTGACTGCCACTTTTCGACAGCCAACACCCCCGTCAGTTCGCCCTTGGAAATCAGCGGGATGCCAAGCCAGGAAAGGCAGGGCTTCTCGACAGGCGGGAAGCGCGGGTCTTCGCGCACATCATGGATGGAAATTGGCTGCCCGCTTTGAGCCATCTCTTTAAAGAGGGCGCTGTCTTGCACATACACCGACAAGCCCAAGCGCTGGTCGTTATCGGTGAACCCGCGCGCCGAGGCAACCGAAAGGCGGTCCTTGTCGCGCAGCCAAAGCGTGGCGGTATCGTAAGGCAGAATTGGAACCAATTGGTCGAGCAGGGAATTGATCAACTGGTCGCTGCGCAAACTGGAGGTGAGCGATGCGGCGGCATTGTTCAGGGCGTGCAACTGCGCGGCGCGTTCCTGCGTGGTCTGCACCAAACGCACATTATCCAAAGAAAGGGCAATCTGCTGGGAAAGCGACAACAGGAGGGCTTCATCCTCCACAAGAAAAGCGCCGCTGGCGTTGAAATTATCGAGCACCAGCAATCCCAGGCTTTGACCCGCAGCCGTG
>Ga0172367_10003043_pt1 | contig 22232 bp, 29 predicted proteins | sample Lak10m_FD_114542 | JGI IMG/M metagenome (GOLD analysis project Ga0172367, IMG submission 114542) | Freshwater microbial communities from Kabuno Bay, South-Kivu, Congo - kab_022012_10m | ecosystem: Environmental > Aquatic > Freshwater > Lake | place: Democratic Republic of the Congo: South-Kivu... | reverse complement strand
CAAAGCATATTCCCCCATAGAATGACCAGCCTGTATTGCTTGCTGTATAGGAGAAATGCTATAAGGAACGAAAAAATACATTCTATATTTCATGGTAATAAATCATCAATTAAATTTCTATCAGGAAGGGGAGGCTTTTCATTATTCTCTGGTAACTCCAAAATAGTATCTAATAGCTGAGTAGCACTTTTTATAGTTCCTTTCATCTGATTAGCATATCCAGGCCAATCCGTGGATCCTCCACTCCATAGCATCCCTCCTCTTAAAGAGCTTAAAGCCTTTTTTAGTATTATTTTTTCTGCAGGTGTCATATTTCGTTTCTGTGTTTTATTATAACATAATCAGAAATCGCATAAGCCGTAACAGCTTCCTGATCATAATGTTTGATCGTAAAATCTACGATCTTATTGATTTCTGTTTCGGTACAGGAAATATGTACGGGGATCATTTTGTCTTGATAAAGGGTTCCTTCTGGATTTATCCATTCCCCTTTTGCAACACGATGAATAGTTAATCCACCAGTAATGGACTTCACAAAATCGTCCCACTTCCAATGACGTTCAATGGGAAATCTTTTGCCATTATTATCTGAATGGGGGACTAATATGACCCACATATATTTTCTCATACCAGATCTTTTAATTGAGCTTCTAATTTTTGGACATCGGATTCAGCTTTTAAAAGAGCTTTTTGATCAGAAAGTTGCTGAATTCTTTTTCTAGCTTCTTCAGCTTTTTCTCTTGCCCAGTAAAGTTCCTGATTGATTTTTTCTCTTTTAGCTTTATTAATAGCTTTTTTAACTCTTTCCTCCTCATTTAAAACCTTTGTAGCGGAAACAGTTAAAACGACTATTTCGGGGGTTCCAAATCCTGGATAATTATTAGACCAAAAAGTGACCTGAGTCCTTGCCGGGCCAATTCTTGGATAAATCTTTGCCTTTTGGAGTTCATCTACCCAGTTTTGGCCATAACCACCATACCCTTTGGAACGGTAATATTTCCCTTGCTTATTTCTTATAACATATAATTCAAGAGTATCCATAAATTTCATTTATAGGACAAATATACAAAAAAAACCCGAGATATAAAAATACCTCGGGTGTTAAAAGTTAGTTAAATTATTTTGGGCTTTTCTGGGATCTCTATCGGTTTCGTTTTTAAGGTATCCCCTTTCATCATTGGAGGACGATAAAAGGTTCAGGAATTCCTGAACCTTTGCATTCGGGTATTAAAAGTCTTATACTAATGTGACATTAACTGCATTTAAACCTTTTTTTCCTTCTACGAGGTCGAAAGAAACTTCGTCATCTTCCTTAAGGGTAGATTCTTTTACCCCAGAAATATGAACAAAGTATTCAGTTCCGGTTCCGTTTTCTTTAATGAATCCAAAACCTTTAGTTTCGTTGAAGAATTTTACTTTTCCTTGTTTCATTTGATTTGGTAATTAATTAATTTTATAAAAAAGCCCAAACTAATTAATAGCCTGAGCTTTAGTATTCTTATATATTTACTTAAAATAAGTATAAAGTTTTGTTATTCCTGAAGGGCAGGTAAATCAAGGCCATATAATTTAACTGTAGTATTTCCAATAGTAGCTCCGGGAATATGTTTTTGCTTAACTGCATCATTATATCTCTGAAGAATTTTGGCTACGAGAAGATATTGCCCAAGGGATCCTTGACATCCCTTATTCCAATCGGAAAGAGCAAAATTCTCAAATTTATTCAGCATATAATTATTTAATCCTTTTGCTTTATCCCCTCCATTAAGTTTTTCGATTAAGTCAAATATCATGGTAACCCCTAAGATAATAGAGCCATTAAGATAGCCTTTCTTCCAAGCTCTCTTATCAAGTTCTATTAAGAAATTAATAGCTTTACTAATTACATAATCGCTATAATTTTTTTTCCAGCACCACTCAAGTTTAGATGATGATTTGACTTCATATCCAAAATCATCTCCGAGGCCTTCAACCTGAACTCCAAATAATTTGAGCTTTTCAACATATTCTTTAGCATCTTTATCCCCATAGGAAGCTCCCGCACGTATTTTATCTATACGAGAAGCATTTTTTCGAGAGGAATTTAGTGCTTCGAAATGCTCAGCTTCTTTAGATCTGCATTCTTCTTCACTAAAATTTTTAGGATGAACAAGAATCGTACATTCAATTTCTTTTATCCCTCCGGATAGCATTGCCATTATAGCAGTGTGCTGACCATCATTAACAAAATATTTGCCGTCAGGTCTTAAAAAGACACTTAGCGGTCGAGCAAGTTCGTTATCGAACTGTTTCGCAACATCAAATACTCTTTTTGATAAATATCTTTGATAATATTCATCAATGTTTAATAATTCAAGGGATAATTTTTTAATAATAGGTTTTTCTCCTAATACACCTTCGACAAATTTGGATTTGCCGGTTCTTTCGACCATACGGTCATAAGCTTGTTGTAATGTCATTGGTACTAAAATTTAATTTAATAAATTGGTTAAGCCTTTTAAAGTCGTGCTGGACAGTGTAAATATACAAAAAAAGTCAATAAGTTTTATTATTGACTATTAAATTTTCGTTAAAGAATTAGAAGGATTTTAAACATTTTTATTCATGGGAATTAACAATTCCCCCTCGTCTTTTTATTCATGGGAATTAACAATTCCCCCTCGTCTACTATAAATGGCTTATTGTCCAATTCCGGGATAATAATATGAGCCATCTTTTTTCCATTCCAATCTTCAATTTCCTGAATTTCTACATCATAGGATATTTTATCCCACTGACTATATCCAGTCCTTTTTTCGATCCCGCCAGAACAGATATTTTCAAAATCATTGTTTGGCAAAAACACGAATTCTACCATAGCTTTACATCCTTCTTTAAATCCCCAAGGTTTATTAAGTTTTGACATAATTTGTTATTTATTTTAGTTTAGGAGAAACCTCTCCTTTAGTATTATATGTTCAGGGGGCTAAAAGTTTTGTATTCCTGTCTTGAACTGTACGAATATATAAAATAAATTAACTATGGAATGTTGTATTTATAAGATTACCAATCATGTAACTCGTAGAATTTATTGTGGAGTTCACACCACCAATAATATCAATGACGACTATTTCGGCTCTGGAGTTTATCTTAAGAGATCTATTCAGAAATACGGAAAAGAAAATTTCACAAAGGAAATTCTAGAAGTATGCTCTATTAAAGAGGGTCCTGAAAGAGAAAAATATTGGATTCAATCATTAGGATCCAAGGTTCCGAATGGAATGAATTTGACAGATGGGGGGGAAGGAAGTCCGGGCAAAATAGTTTCTTTAGAAACTAGAGAGCAATTAAGAAAATCCCATCTTGGTAAACATCATACCAATGAAACTATTCTATTAATGAAAGAATCCCATAAGGGATGGATTCCGCCAAAAGGATTCGGAGAAGCTATTAGTAAAAGAATGCAGAATTTTAAACATACAGAAGAATCTAAAGAAAACATCGGAAAAAGGATGAGCGAAATTTATAGTGATCCTTCAAAAAATCCTATGTGGGGTAAAACTCAATCGAAAGAAACAAAAAAGATACAAAGTTTTAAAAGACTCAATCGAGAAAAGAAAAAATGCGAATATTGCGGAGGATTATTTGATCCATCAATGTATACTCGATGGCATGGAGATAAATGCAAAAAGAAAGGGAGCTAAAAGCTCCCTCCTTTGCTAAATTTCTATCTTGTTGATAGCATCGATAAGTTCGTTGACATTTAATTCCAATCTAGGAATCTTTTCGTAAATGTCGGCTGAGTAACCATAGAGTCTGAAAACCCTGTCTCCACTCTTTATTGGAGAAGTTGGAGCGTATCCGCATACATTTATGATGTATACGTATGGGGTTCCGAATCTCTGGCAGTATCCCTTGTAGTTGGATTCAACGTTTCCGTATCCATCCTGTTCATCAGAGATTATGATAACCCTGTCGTACTGCTTACCCATTCTTTCGAAGAGCTTGAAGCAAGCACCAAAGTCAGTTCCGTGACCCTGACGTCCGTTGTAGGACATGAACTTCTGCTTGAGAGTGTTAACAGAGTCGTTTGGGTTCCAACCGGTAATCTGTTCTGCACCTGAAGCGAAATGATAAACATCTCCAGCTACACCCTTAGCAAAGGTTGCTGCAATAAGGGCTGCCTTATCAGCTGGCTTCTTGTTGATAGTAGTCTTTGCCTTAGCATCGATAACTATGTTAGAGTAGCCTTCCATAGAACCTGAAGTGTCGAAGACAACTGCAGTCTTTCCTTCTGGAAGAAGATTTGCAAGGTTTGGAATTGACCTTTCGTATGCAACTCCAAGGGCCTGGGTTACCTTCTGAAGTGGACGACCATTGAATTCAAGAGTCATAACTTCAAGAGCAAGGTCAATCTGGTGAGGCCATACGAGAGACTTACGAATGAATTCCTGTTCGACAAGAAGTTCGCACGCCTTGTCAAGAAGTTCGGTATCGGTAGTCTTAAGAATGTTCCTTACGTTACGGAGAAGAGCAAGGTAACCAATCTTCTTGGTTTCAATAAGTTCCTTGTAGTTTTCAGTCTTAGCTTCCTTGAGCTCAGCTGCTGCTTCTTCCTTAGTAAGCTGGCCGGACTTAACCTTTTCAGCTACAACCTTTCCAGCTTCGGTGTTCTTATCTTCAACAGTGTTGAACTGCTTGAGAAGACCGAGAACAAGTGCATGAAGAGCAGGAATTGTGGTTCCTTCTGCAGTACGAACTGGGATATTTGCATATTCAGCCTTGTACTTAGGGCTCTTTGGGTCAAACTTGGTTCCAGCGATAGCCTTCTGGTAGTCGGCTTCGGCAAGAGTGATAGTACCGTTCTTCTTGGTAGGAACAGGACGAACAAGGTTGACGATGTCAACGAGAGAAACACCACGGTTCTTCATCTGGTACTTAGCAAGTTCATAGGTGTCTGCGTGTTCGAGAGCATCCTTAAAACCCTTCCTGATTGAGTTAGGAACTGGTGCTTCAACTCCGTTCTTAGCGAAGTATGCAGCAAGAATTTCCGCCATGTCATCAAGTCTCCAGATTATACCTCCACGTTCAGCCTTCTTGTCCCTCTTGGTGAAGAACCTCTTAGCAAGCTGGTCCCCATGAAGATATGGAAGCATTTCAACTGCACCGAAATGAGTTACGGAACGCTGACCAAATATGGTACGAGCGTAAATGAGAGCCTTAGCTGCAAATTCCTTGTTAGCCTTTGCAACCTTGCCGAGAACTTCACAGAACCTCTTTTCACGTTCAGTTTCCTTTTCGTAAAAGTTGTTACCCATACCCGTTGCGAGGATACCGATAAGTTCCGCTTCTGGACGCTGAGTAAGTCCCTTTCCCCCCTGATGGGTTACAGTTTCCTTAACACCAGCCTTCTGGTCGTTGAGAGAAAATTCCCTCTTTGTGTTGTACTTTGCCATAATAAACCTCCTTTTTTACTATTAGTTTTTACTAAAGAATTATTTCAAAAAATTTAATCCAACCACCCCTCACGTCTTCTTTACTCTTGGGGCTAACAGATTTGCGATCTGCTGAGTCAATTTCCCTGGTTACCTGCTAAAGAATAGTACGTAGGATTTCTCCTTTTGCAACCCCTATTCCTTCATCACCAGTTCTCTTGAGCGGCTTCCTCTTTCCATTGACGACGGATTTGGATGCTTTCACCTCTCCCGAGTTGGATTATGTTTAGACTTCTCTAACCTTTGTTATTTGGATGGCTTTCAACCCATCAAATTTGACGGTATATTCAAACCATTTTTTAAACTTCCTTTTTATTTCTTCGGAAACTTCACCTGGATGCCAAGCATTTTTCCAAATCGGGGAACTATTAATATCCTTCCCCGTGTGCTCAACTGGACTTAAAACTAATTCAGTTGTGAATGAATCCTTTTCTTTTGCCATTTTATTGCGTTTTTAAAGTTAACAAAAAAAGCCTGAGTACTTTCGTTTCTCAGGCTTTGCATCTATAAAAGAATTAAAAATTAAAAGGTGCAAAATAATGTTGAGAAACTTGAAAAGGGTATTTTTCAATCCACGAAGTAACCCTATTCTTACTACAACTTAAATTTCTTTGTTTGTTTCTATAGAGCAAATATAATACAAAGTTCTATAGAAAAAAATATTTCCTTGTTAAAATATTGTTAAAATTCGAAATATATATAAATCACGTTTTTTAACAAAAAAGGACTTAGCGTCGAGATTTTTCATATTCTTCCTCGACAACTTGTTGTAATGGGCCTGGAAGATATTGCCAAAAATAGGTATTAGCACCATCCCAGCAATTATGTTCTCTTAATAATTTGGTTCGGTCTTCAATAGACATTTCTTCCCAAAATTTTTCTACGTTAGATTTTTCTTTCATAGCAGACAAATTATTTTGACATACTATATATTGTGATCCGTGTGGGATTCGAACCCACGATCCAGGTTTTAGAGACCCGGGCTTTAGGCCAGGCTAAGCTAACGGATCATAGGAAGCATGGACAAGATGTCCATGCTTTTGTCCATGCTTAATTTTCTTTTTGATCATAGGATTCAATGATCTTGCTTATCTGAGGTAAAAAGTTCTTAAGGGAGTTTTCTTCAGAATGCTTTGTTTCAATTTGTTCTAAAGATTTTCCTCTCATTAAACCATAAGCGGCAAACATAATTCTTAATTTTTCTCTGTTTGCTCTGTGTTTCATGACAGCTACCCAAGGTTCCATTGTTCTTTCACCTTTGATGTGAACTGTCTTTCTCTGATTTCTTAAAAATTTCTGTTCTTCAGAAAGTTTTTTAATGTCGCTTTTTAAAGCGTTGATTGCGATTTTATTGATTGTTAAAGTTTCCATGATTATTTCTTATTTTAGTTTTAAAAATTGATTTGATTAATTAATTGAACTTGAGTAAGAAATAATCTTTAAGGAGGTCGTACCTAGTTGTGCTTTTTCATCTTTTTGAGTTTTAGTTAGAAATTAGAATTTAAATATACAAATTATTCCCTTACACTTGCGTTAAAGCCTCGTTAAATCTGAGGGCCAAGGGTAAATGAGAACATAATTTTTGAGTTCTTTCGGATGGCTCGACACATACCGCAGTGATCTGATTGTCTAAATCGGGTTCGACAAAAACAGTATGCTTGAGATCGTAAATTTGAAATTTTTGAATAAACCTTTTGAGTTCTTGCTCATTCTCGACAGAGAGAAAAATAAGATAATTGGAATTTTTATTCCAGTGTTGAGCAATTGTAGGATATTGATGTTGGAAATCAATTGCTGCGTGGGCAGCTTGAACGGCTTGAGAACCGGGGATTAAATCACGCCTGGTGATTGAAACTAATTTTTGATTAACCTATTTCATAATTTTTTGGTTTTAGTTAAAAATGTCTCTTAAATAATATATATCTTTCAATAATTGTGCCGATCCTTATATATCGACATAATGTCATAAAAATAAAAAAGGGAGGAGCCATTTTGACCCCTCCCTTAAGAATTATTCTTTGGATTTGGTAGTCCTGGTAGTTTTCATTGTTTTGTAATCTTCATGTATTTTCTGAAGACGATCATAAAGAGGAGTTCCCTTTACGGTTTCCAAAAGTCCTTCGAATCCACCAGATTTTCCAAAAAGATCAGCAAAGCCGCCACCCTTCTGCTCTTTGATATTCTTAGCCAATATTTCAGCAAGATTTACATCATTACTTGCGATAAGAGCTTCGATCAATCCAGGCTGAATTGCAGCCATCTGAGCTTCAACTTCTTTTATCTGAAGAGCTGAACGTTCTTTTTCATACCCCAGTTTAAGATCTTCCAGTTTCTTCTCTCTTGCGAGTTTAGAAGCAACTATCATATCCAAAAGTTCCTGGACAGCATTTTCAGCATTAGCCCTTGCAGCTTCGAGGTCCTTCTGATTTTTCTGTTTGGTAGAGGCCAGTTTACTGGAATTTTCTTCCTGAGCAAGCTCTGCTTCCGACTGTTTTGCCTGGGTTTTGAGTTTTTCATCAATTTTCTGGCGAATAACATCTTCGGAGGTCTTTGTGAATTCAAGATCCTTCTCAAGTTTCAAAGCTTTGAGGTTATTCTCAACAATGTCATGCTGATTCTGAACAAGCATTTCTGCTATTTCTTCATCACCGATTTCAACATCGAGAACCTCAACATCATAAATTCTCATTCCATTCTCTTCGAATGAACGGCCAAGTCTCTTGCCTTCTTTTGATTCGCCAAGGATAATATCCCTGATAAGGTCAGTAGCTTTGTCATTAAATTCCTGAACAGTTTGTTTCTTCGCAGCATTACGAATGAGAGATCTCATGTGCTGGCAAAGAAGTTTAACATAATCAGAAACGTTGAACCATTTCTTAGGATCTCCTTCAAAGTTAACCTTATAAGAAATGCGAACGTCAACAGGAATCAAGTCCTTTGTTTCAACTGTTACTATATCCGAAACGATGTTGTTTTTTGTTTGGAGGTAAACAGTCTTCATGCGGTCATGATCTGTTTTTGGTTTCCCAGTAGAAAGTTCGAGAACTTCAAGAGTTTCATCATACTCGAGCATAACAACTTTTGGCCCTTCAACAACTCTACGTTCTCCAGTTTTGTTAACAACCTGAACGGCAAAATTAGGCCAGATGTTAAGAAGAACTGCACCTTCATATTTGGTATCAAGTTTAATAGTACGTGGTTTGGTGTATTCCTGTTTACGTTCCATTTCATCACCCATGTAACCAGCAATGGCTGAAGAATAAAGAGTAGCTTTTGATACTCCTCTTCCTTTTACAAGAGATTCGCCGAGATCTTCGACATAATCCTTCTCAGCTTCAGCAGATGAACGAAGTTTCTGGTTATAGAGTAAAGCTTCTTTATTTCCGGGATACCAAAGAGCAACAGTAGCATCATTAAGAATTCTCTTGACAATAACCGAATTTCTTGGGTCCGGGAGAAGCATTTTAGGTCCTTTACTCAGATCTACCTTTCCGGCAATTTTATCCAAGATATAGCGACCTTCTCCAGATGGAACTGCAGTAGCATAATGAATTGTTTCAGATCCATATTTTACTATCGCATGCTCTGGGCGTGGGAAGTAAATTTTCTGCTCATTACCTGTAATGAAAAGTTCCTCCCCAGCTTTATGTTCAACTGCATTTTTTCCTTCTCCTTCAGTATAATCAGCAATGACCTTAATATAGATACCCATATTTTCATTAAGCTCGAGAGCTCTGAAAACCTTCTGTCCTTTGTTTTCGATAAAAGTTTCAGTTGGTTTTGGGAATACAACATCCGGTCCTTTTACATAACGTTTGTCGCCATTCTGATCGAGAAGAATGCAATATTCTAATCTCTCCAATGTGACTGCGTCCCTGGTGTATTTTCCTTTTTCTTCTAATACCTCAATACCTGTCGGAGGCATATAGAAAGAAACATTAGTACCTTTTATGATAAGAAGATTTCCTGTTCGGATTTCTTTTTCATCAAAAAGTTGCTTAACAGCCGTCTCTTTTCCATCAGCACCTTCAGCACCTTTAACAACTGAATTTTTGAGATTTTCTTTTGCTTCTTTTTCGTTGTAAACACGAATAAGTAGGTATTCGTTGGATTTAAGCTGGTGTCCATCAATAACATCAGCAACTTGGCCTGGGAATAGTGCAAAAACTGTAGGACCCTGAAGATTAATCTTACGCCCCATCAAAAGTTCCATGGAAGGTTGTTTTCCCTTTCCTGGATGTTTCATACCACTGTCCTCTTTTGAAGGATTGGTTAAAACGAGATACTGACCTTCGTCTGCAGCCGGACAAACTCTAATAGCTTTATCCGCTGTCGTAGGGGAAAATAATCGTGATTCCCTGTCATAGACAACTGGTCGGTCGGTGTCCGCAAGACTGACTTTATGAGGACCAGTAACAACTTCTACCTGTCCTGTAGCTCCGTCTTGAAGTAATACGTATGTTCCTTGTGATAAGACAAGGTCACCGCTTCTGCCTTCTGCCATAAAAAATTGATTTTAATTAATAATAAGATTCAAAATATCCTTAAGAAAGTGTAAATATATGAATTTTACACATTTAAAGCACTCTGGTTTTGTTAAATCCGGGTTAAAGTTAGGAAAAACGAATTTTTAGATTTTTCAAATTTTCCCTGATTCTCTTAGGCAAAAATAGTTTAAGGCCTGTTTTGTCGAAAAAAATATGCCAAATTATAAATGCATAGAGAAGGCATCTAAGAGTAGTTTCTTCTTTGGGTGTGAAGATAACAAGAAGGGTACAAACGGTTAATACAACCAATTCAGCTAAAATAGCTAATCCTAAAAGAATGTATGGCATAGATTTCATTGAAGTATACCATTAGAAATTTGAATAGCCCGATCTGTTTGTTCCATTGATCCTTTTATGATTCTTCGAAGCTCCTCTACATGATCTTCATAAAGTTTTAATTTTTGATCTTTAGTGGAAAGAAGTTTTTCTAGGATTACTACTTTTTCTCGATAGGCATCGATTAATTCATCCTTTCTTCGGCATTCTTCCAGGAGACTTTGTGTTAAATCATTTTCTGCTGAGCTCATGTATTTTTGTTTTAAATTGTGCCCTCGGTGGGATTCGAGCCCACACGCTGTTTAAAGCATCGGATTTTGAGTCCGATATGTCTACCCAGTTCCATCACGAGGGCAAAAAAAGGGGGAGTTTTTAAGGCCCCGCCGGTTCTCTTGCTCTTTGGATGCCATTCCTAATGACTGAAGCTAGCCGTTTGCTCAATACGCTTGAGACGAGCGGTACGATGATTTTTATTTAAGAGAAAATTTAAAATCCCCATAGGAGTCAAAAATCAAAAACGAGAAAAAACCTCCCGATCATACTCACGGTTGGAGACCAGGTACGCCCCGGAAGCGGTACACCCAGTTTACAGAGGGAAACTTGAGCAACGTGAAAACCTACCATGTAACCCTTGGCAGGGAACCGCTTGATGCAGCGGCTCGCAGGCATCTTTAGATCTCCTTCTTAAGGAGTATCTATATAAGTTATCCGAGAAATTTCTTAAAGAGTATTATCTGGGGAAGTTCCGAAGAACCTCCTTTGGGTGGCCGTCATTACTAAATTTTTTAGGGCACCAGTTTCCTGGTTTTTAACCCCAGCCCTCGCTCTTTCGAGCATATTATTTAGCATTGGACTGGCATTACATCTACGAGAGATGAAAGGAATCCTTTCGTATCCTTCATTTGCCGTTCGTGGAGAGCTCGCGCTCCCGGGACTACCTTAGGACCGTTATAGTTCGAAGTATCCCTTTAATTACTACGGATTTGAAAATCAAAATTTTAAAGAACGTATTGGTTTTTATTTTTTATTATAGATCAAATATACGAAAAGATCTAATATGATGAAAATATCTTCGGTTAAATTCCCGTTAAATTATCTTTCAATAATTTTAAATTCAAACGGAACAGTTTTAAGGATCTGTTCAAAATCATGACCAGCTTCAATCATATCAGGATCCTTTTTTTCATGGCACCATAAAACTTTTGAAGGAAATTTTGGGAGATGATTAAAGATCTTCATTAATTCCCTTGCTGAAGCAGTATTAAAATATTCCAAATTAATAATGAGATTAAACATTTCTTTGGGATCTTTTTCATACTCATCCAAAGATTCTTGTAATTCTTTATAAAAATCTTTTGCATCTTCCAGAATAGATCTTCCTTCAATTTTCAAAAGTCCTATTCTTCCGTCAAATAAAACGTATGGAGTTTTTGGTGTTTGTTCAATTTCTAAAAATTTCATAGGATCAATTATTTTAGTCTAACATTAATGGCACTTAACCCTCTTGGACCATCTCTTAATTCAAATTGAACCTCATCATTTTCCTGTATCTTATCAATACAATCTGATAAACGAACAAAATATTCTCGAGAGATATTTTTATCTTTAATAAATCCAAATCCTTTAGCTTCATTAAAGAACTTAACAATTCCTTCGTTCATAGTTTTATTTTATTTATCTGCTCTCCAGGTGGGAGTCGTACTCGGTGCGAGAATCGAACTCGCATGGGCGGGATGAAAACCCGTAATCCTGACCGTTAGATGAACCGAGCAAAAAATAATTCTATTTCTTTTTTTGATTTTAATATCTCCAATTTATGGGGAAAATTTTTCCATTTGATTAAATCCGTTTTATCTTCTTTCCCTTTAATCTCTATCCACAAATCATATTTTGGAAGATAAAAATCTGGAAAATATTTATGGGGTTTATCGTCAATTTTATAATTAAATCCCCATTGTCCCTGATTTTTGGTCCATTCAATATTATTTTCCTGGCATCTTATTGCAAATAATTTTTCCCAAGATGAGTCAAGCCAGATTTTATTCTCCCCGATAAAAAGATATTCCCCCTTCCAATGATTGCATCCCTCTCGAAATCCGCCAGTTTTTCCTTTCAAAGAAGCTGAGATAAGGTCTTTTGTTTCTTGGGATAAATTCTTACCCCATTGAGGGTGTTTTTCTCCCTGTATTTTTTTAGAATTTTCTAAAACCCTATTATCTGTTTCCTTTGTTAAACCTTTATTCCAATTTTCTTTTCCCTTAAATCTGTTAATTGGTTCTTTCCCATCTCTATGAATTAAGCAATGAGAATAATGAGCATTTAAGGAATTTATTTTTTCAAATTTTTTTCCACACTGACAAATATGCATTTTTTATTTTATATATCCAAATTTGAGCTTGCGCGTTTGCCAATTTTTGGTGTCTCGTGAGGGACTCGAACCCTCACGCTTATAAAAAGCATGGTCTCTCAAACCATTGTGTATACCTAATTCCACCAACGAGACAAATATCATAACCTTCTCCTATTTCCTTTAACCCAGTTAACGCGCTAACTTACTTGGGACACTCCGTAAAATGGAATGATGTATAGGTGGTCTGCTAACAGCTTCTTAGCAGGGCTATGAATAGTAGCCGGTACGGGATTCGAACCCGTGATCTCCGCCGTGAAAGGGCGATGTCCTGAGCCATCTAGACGAACCGGCCAATTATATTTTACCCCTTAAATTGATAGTATTATCGGGTTTACCCCAAAATTCGATTTCGTATGTTTCTTCAAACCCAAGTGATTTAAAATAGGAAACTAAATTTTTATTTGCCAAGGATACCTGAACCTCTGTTCCTTTTTTCATTCTAGAAAATAAAGTATTTACCATATTCTTAAATTTACCTTGTCCCCTGAATTCTTTATAAACATAACTTCCCATAAAGAGAAGTAATCCATGAGGATATTTTTCGTTGACTATATAGTCATAATCGATGAATCCAAATTCTGTTTTATATTCCATATTAAATTTCTTTGTGGGGCCGGGAGGACTCGAACCTCCGAAGTCCACAGACGAGGGATTTACAGTCCCTAGCAATTGCCGCTATGCGACGACCCCATTTGTCGAGGTGAGAGAACTCGAATCTCCGACCCCTAGCCCCCCAGACTAGTACTCTAACCAACTGAGCTACACCTCGAATTATCTTTTAACATTTTTTCCTCTGTAATTTTCTGTTTGAGCATGACAATTTGGGCATATCATTTCTAAATTATTCCATAGATGATTATGTCTATTTCCATCTTTATGATTTAATTCCAGAGGAATTGGTAAACCTAACCATTCTGTTAATTGACATTTTTCGCATTTGTGTTCTTTTCTTTTCTCATTTAATAAACGAATTCTCAATTTATTTGTTTGATAATAGGGATGTTTTCCTTCAAGAATATCATCTAAAGAATATGAATCATGCCCAAATTTTTTAGGCTTTTTTAATCCCTTTCCTGCAGAATTAGGATTATAAACATTTAATATCAGAGCATGTTTCTTAAATGTATTAAAATGCAGTCCTGTTTTTGCACAAGCTTCTGACATTGTCAAAGAACTTTTGCATGCTTCAATTATTTTTTCGTGTGATACCATTTATATTATATGGAAACACGAAAGAAAAGTTTTCTAGCATGCTTAGTACCCGGAGAGGGATTCGAACCCTCACGGTACAAAGACCATCAGTTCTTAAGACTGACGAGACTGCCAATTCCTCCATCCGGGCATTTAACAGAGAAATGGTGAAGAGCGGATTGAGGATTTGAACCCCTTGTCCTTTCGGACATCTGTTTTTGAGACAAATTGTGTTTACCATTTCACGATGAAACGCTTGCTTCGTTACTACTGTTAGTGCGCTCGGTGGGACTCGAACCCACACGCCCAATGGACACTAGCTCCTAAGGCTAGCGCGATCTACCAATTCCGCCACGAGCGCATTCGAGGGTGAAGAGTTTTAAATTTAAACTGAGAAAATCTCAAAGAGTGTCTTTTTTAATTTTTATCGGCGTGTCTACCATTTCACCATACCCCAATTATTGATTTTGGCTGGGGCAGAAGGACTTGAACCTCCACGTCCTATTCGGACACCGGCTCCCAAAGCGAATTTCGAAGTAACTCTCTAAATCACTACAGTTTGTTGCCCTGCCAGGGTTTGAACCTGGAATATCCTGATCCAGAGTCAGGCGGATTAGCCAATTCTCCTACAGGGCAGTAAAAAAGTTAGGATAGGCCTGGCGGCCTGTTTAAGGATTCATTGCCACGTGACTGCATCCTCCTACTTAAAAAAATCTGCTGAGGCGAAATGAATTATCTTCTAAAGTCCTGATGGGGAGCCAGGCGGTAATCGTCGCTCAAAGGATGACGCACCTCTTTTTCAAATACTTTCTAACACGTTTACCTAGTTTATAACTTGGATTTTTTGTGCCGTCGGAGGTACTCGAAACCTCTGGCTGGGGTTTTACAGACCCGTCCGTTCCCTGAGTCGTCGGCATGAATCGCCTTCAGATTTAAGTGCAGTTTGCGGTTTCACCGGTCGTTCCGGATGCACTGTAACATCGTTTTGTCGGACGTAGTTACCTGACCTCCAAGCTCTTGGGTAGGTCAATTTCTGTATAGGAGCTATTAGAAGTCGGGGTAGAGGGATTCGAACCCCCGAAATCTCCTGGTCCCAAACCAGGCGCGTTGACCGGACTGCGCTATACCCCGAAAGTCTCGAGAGTACTTTTACCACCTCGAGTAAGGTAAGATAGAACTAAGTCCGGACTTATCTATCGCTCTCTATATTCTATCTCCGGGAGCTACCCATTGATGATATAGGCACATTTCCAGTTGTCCCCGTAGGGCTCGAACCTACAGTCTTTGGGACCAAAACCCAACGTGTTGCCAATTACACCAGAGGACAATGTCATTTTTCTACGCAGACAGGACTTACATGTATGGTGCCCTATGAAAAATGCTAACAGTCTATTCTCGAGCCGATAGAGGGATTCGAACCCCCGGTGCCAGTAACGATCCTGATTACAAGTCAGGTGCAGTCGACCGCTGTGCCATATCGGCAAATCAAATATAATATGTGAATTACTCATCACTTCAACCGTCGGACTGCTATTATATTTGTTTAATGGTGGGGGAGGCTGGAATTGCACCAACTTTTGAGATTTTACAGATCTGATCGCGAAGTATCTCTAATCATCACTATGGTTTTATCCAAGAAAATCGAAAGAGCATTTTATTGCTCCCCCATATAATTTCAAGTCGAGAAATTTGAACAAGCGTGTTGTTTTCAAAACCAAAATTCGAAGTAACGCTATTATCTTACTACAACTTAAAGAGCACTTGGTAGGATTCGAACCTACGACGTGGAATTTACGCTTTGCAGGCGCATGCCTTCGACCACTCGACCACAAGTGCAAAAAACCAATATGTCAAAGATCGCTGGGACAAAAAAAGTCCCGAAATTTTTAAGGATCCGGGACCTGATTACATATCAAACATGACAAACATAATCATATATCCCAATCCTGAAGACCACGTTGTAAAGCTACTGATAGATCAATATCCGGATCCTTGCGGATCTCAGCTATTGCTGAAGCTATTACCTCTGACTGCAAATCATACGGTGCAGCTTCTTTCAGTGTTTGACCAATCAGGTCAACTGCTTCCAATAATGTGTGATCTTTTTTTGCCATTACAAATTGAATTGTTTTTTATTTATAAGGCAAATGTATCAAAAGATCTCAAAGAACAAAAACTTTTTCCGTTAAAAGTTCGTTAAAATAAAAAACCCTCCTGGATTGTCCGGGAGGGTTGAATTTATAAAGAAGTTATCTAGTATGAGAATTTTCTTATATTATCGATGTACCCTCTCGGAAACTCCACATGGGAGTTGCTCCTGTGTTAAGGTTAAATTTAGGGTCGGATAATATGATAGAAAATTTCTCATCTAATTATATCGTTTGTTTATTATATACTCACAAGAAATGGAAAAGTTTTATTACCTAGCGCAAAAATTTTCAACCATTTCCAATTCTTCTTGTTTTTCTTGAATTTTAATATCTAGAGTTTCCTGAACTAATTCCGGATTAACTACTCCCTTTGATGTTACTAATTTTGTATAAGCTGAAGCAAGTTTTTTACATCCTGCTAATTGATCTGTATTTGTACATGAATCAATAATGCTAAATACTTTCTTAATAGGAACGAGGTTTTCCATATATTAAAATTATTTTTCTATATATTCATTAATAAATTGATTGGAATTCTTTTCATACTTTTCAACATCAATATTGTTTGAAATTATAAAGTTAAACCAGTCTCTTTCTAAAGGATCTACAGTTTTTAATTCTCCGTGCCTATGTCTATCCATCAGCCATCTTACATGAGCCCAGTTATTTGCAATTTCTAAAACTAAACAATTTTTTTGATGCTTAGCTTGCTCTGGTAAAAGTTCCTCTTGACTGGCCGGAATTCCAAATTGCTGAAAGAATACGTGTTGTGCTCCCATTTATTTCTTTTTTCCCCCAAATAAATCAGAAAATGCATCGCCAGGAAATCCATTTCCAAACATGTGCCCTAAATCTATTTTTTCTGTGCATGAAATAACGATAATATACCGATATTCCGATCCATATTTCTTTTTGCAAAAATCATCAAGTTTTGATTTTGCATGTATCATGGACTCGCAATTTTTAACTATCATTTCTTTTCCAAAGAAATTCTGAAGAACACAATGTACGTCGTATTTAATAGTAAATGCTTTCATGCTTATCATATTTAAGCAAATATACTAAAAAATACTCGAATAAAAAATTATCTATTCAGTTTTTTCTTAAATATTCTTGCAAAAAGACCCTTTGTGCATTTTATTGCAGCAACTTTTTCATCTAATTTTTCTGGAGTTGAATCGGCATCAATAGTTGTCCAGGCTTCCCACTGAGCACCCCAATCAGAAAATTTAAGATAAGTATAACCCCTATCGCCCCAAGCTGTACTCCAAGAATTCCTTATAATGAATGAATCCTTCAACCAGCCAGCTACACAAACTGCATGACCTCCTAGCATTTGTTGACCAGTAAAATCGGGTTTCCAGAATTCCCATTTTTCAGGATTATAAACGGGAAATGCTATATAACAAGGGCCGTTTGCAAATAGAGCTTTCTTTAATCCGTCTAGAAGATCAATTTTTGCATATCCCATAATTTGATATTTAGCAGCTTCATCTTTAAGTTCAGGATTAAGAGATAATTCATTAAGATCCTCTAATTTTCCATAAGGATAATGCTTTTCAGAAACAATTCCAACCTTATTAAGAATTTTCATAGTATCTCTTGGAGTCATTCCTTCCATTCCGTAGGATTCCCTAAGATTATAAACAAACTGGGGAGACATATATTCATTAAATCCTAAGTCAACTTTTTCTTGCCATTCTTTCATAGCAGCGGCTGTTTGAGCTGAACAAGTTCCTTGGGTTCCTTGATCCCTGATAGGACGCATCTGAGGACGTAAATCATATTCAGCGGGAAGAGTAACATCAGCTGGATAAACTGTACTTAAAAGGAAGTCTCTTTCATCTACAGGACTTCTCTGTAGATTAAATTTATAATTCATCATTATCATACAAATAGATTATTTTATCTATTTATTCACAAAAAACCCCCTATAAAGGGGGTTTTCCAAGACTACATCAAAAATAAAAGTTATAAGTTTGCCATCAGGCTATCGATGGGTGTTTCTTGAGGAACAAAAAATCCTAATATATCTTTATCAGGAAGAGTTTTAATATCCTGATATAGTTTAATTTTAGAATCTATTTGAACTTTAATAATCCAATATCTTAAGAGATTTTCATACGAAGGGCTTGTGGCAAATCTTTTTCCTTCGTAGTTTACATATCCCCTATCGGCTATTAAATTTCCTATGTCCCTTTGAAGAGTATCCCCCTGAGCAGTGATCTTAATTAAATATCTTTCTTTAACTAATTTAAGATATGGCTCAATAGATTCATTGGGATTGGAATAAGTATAATGGATTATTCCATTATCAAATGCTCCTACATTCCAAACTGAATTTGTTTGTATAGCTCTTCCTTTAGTACCAATATGAGATTCTAAAATGGCTTGAGCAATAGCAAGGGTTATATCTATTTCATATTTATTGCACAGTTCAACCAATAAGGCTGCATCTAATTTTTCTGTGGGAGCAATAGATTTCATGTAGACATCTACCTCTTTAATTAATTTCTTTTCGGAATAATTCCTAACTTTTGAAATATAAACTGAATTTTCAAGAGTTGAAGTATTCTCTAAGTTTGAATTCATTGCTTTGATGGGAACTTCCAACAAAGCTGTAGTTAACAGGCTTACAATTGCTAAAAAGGCTAGTGCCAATAGCCCTTTTACGAGTTTTTTTATTAAAGGAGAATTAAAAGTAAGCAAATTCGTGAGAGGTTTTGATGTAGTCTCTTCCTTTTCGGAAATTTGTTTCTTTAACTGTTTCATAATCATTTTTTTAGTTTAACATAAAACCCCTTTTGCCAACCAAAAGCCTTCCTATCAAGACGGGGTTATAAAGTTATTTTACTTGGAATAAAAGTTTAGTCCGTAAACAATTGCATTGATTGAACTAAACTGTCCTCATCTTCCAGATGAGGCATATCTAGAGATTCTGATTCTATCAATTCAGAAGTTTCTTCTATATATCTCGAAGAAGTAGTTAAAGATTCTCCTTCGTTAAGATTTCTAAGGATCATATAGGCTTTATCCTTAACAATACCGTCCACCAATTTTCGGGATTCAAAAGTTGGAAGTTCCTCATCCTCAATTAAACGAAGGATTGTTTTTTCCCCCTCCCCTTCCATTAGAATATATTTGGCTGTAGGTCTTTTTTTAAGAAAATTGGTAATATCTTTAGAAAATACACCTCCCCGTCCCCCAAACCATTTCTTAAAAACGTCCGATGACATAGCTGGAGGAAGATCCATTCTTTTCTGGTTATCCTCTATGGAAATAACCACTCCATCTACAAAATTCGGACAGATCTCATTTATCTCTAAGTTTTTTAGAGTATAATTAAGAATCTTCTCCTCCTGGTTCTTCTTTGATTTTGTCATCGTTTAAACTGAATTTATATATGATTAAATTAATTTCCTCTTCTAAACTCCTCCAACAATTATGCTCGATGAGATTTTTTGCTTTAGCTACCCATGTTCCTTCTTTGAATTCTAATTCTTCATTTGAAACATATTGGATTACAGCTCTCATCCCACCTTTTTTATAAGCAATTAAAAGATCCCGGGTTTTAGCTGTTTTCATCTTAATTCTTTCATCATTTTTTGAAAATCCCCCATCTCTTTTTGCATTTCTTCAGGATAAAATTTTATAGCATCCTTAATTTGTTTAGGATCTTTCTGATAAAATTGGCAATATTCTGATATTGTTTCCGAAGAAATTTTAATCTTTTTCTCCTCCTTTTCTTGATGAAATTTGACCCCTTTTTGAAACATCCAATAAGGAGTTTTTTGATATTGCTTTCTTAAATACCTTTGCCACCAATCAACGGCAGCTTCCATGTTTATTTTAAGGTGCTGTAGTAAATGAGCTTGTACAGGGAAGTTGATAGCAAATCTCCTTTGCAAAATAAAAAAATTGGATCTTTTATCCCCCTTCGTTAAATCAGAATATTGACCCGGGGATTCAAAAATAATTTTAGAAACTTCAAATGGACCCATATATTTTTCTTATTTTAAATTGAATATAATTATTTTTATAGGCTTTTCTTGAACTTAACTGCAATATTTCAATCGCTTGTTTTACTGTTTCAAATCGAAGAATCATTCCATTTAAATAAACTAACTCGATATAATAAGATCTTTTTCTATTTTTAGCATTGATTCTTCTTTCCGAAGCATTTTCAATTCCGAATAATTCCTCCCAAGTTTTACCTTTAAATTTATTCGAAATCTTATTTTTTGTTTCTTTGGATAAAGATTTTCCGTTATTCGGGCTTTTTCTACCCATCATTCCATTTTTCTCCCCCTTAATTAAAAATCCTTTTTTATACATTGGATTATTTTCCCCTGAAAATTTATCTTTCATCTCTTTTTTTCGTTTTTGCGAAATTTCATTACCCAAAATATCTTCCCATGATTTTCCCTTATTTGGATTTTTTTTCCCCTTTTTAGATCCCCCAACTCCCCCCAATATCATGTTATAGGATAATGGGTCCTCTATTATTTTTGAGGTTATTATTTCTTTTTCCTTTTTATTTAACTCTACTAAATTTTTGCATTCGCAAATAATTTCTTTTTTAAAATTTTCTTTTCCGTATTTTTTTATAGCTTTTTTTATAGCTATTCCAGAACCCAAATAATTTTTGGAATTTTTTGAATCCTTACCAATGTAATATTTTCCATTTATTAAATTAGTTGTCTTGTAAATAACCATTTTATTTTTATATATTTGGAAAATTTATAGGTATTCTTCATTGTATGGATTTATTTGGTTAAAAGTTTTAAAAGGCTCCAGGAGTTTCCCCCTGGAGCCCTGCAAACTTTAAAGAATGTGACTATTCTTTTTTAGGTTCTTCGGTTTTAACCATCTTCAGAGCATCTTCGGGTTTAATTCCGACGAAGTTAAGAAGTTTGGTCATATCAAAGCCGGTTCCCTTAAGACCTTCAAACATCTTTGTAAGAACTTCCACCGGGATGGAACCGAACTTACTAACGCTTGAACCATTCTGTCCACCGCCAAAGTCGATGACTTTAACATCCTGGATATTGGCAAGGTGTGCGGAAGAAGCAGACATAACTCCTGCGAATTCCTTAATAACATTAGGTCCGAGGGTCTGAAGAGCGTTAAGTACTTCAAGGAATTTACCAGTCTGGTCAAGCTTAGCATAAGCCTCAGCTTTTTCCTTGATACCTTTTGCTTCACCGGAAAGTTTAGCGTAAATTGCCTTACCTTCGGCTTCCCCCATTTTCACGATCTTAGCAGCTTCACCTTCAGCTTCAGCTATCTTTGTAAGTTTAATCCTTTCAGATTCTCCTTCTGCCTGCTTGATTGTAGCAGATTTTTTACCATCAGCTTCAATAACCAGTGACTGCTGAACACCTTCTGCGGTTACGATACGAGCTTTCTTTTCAGCTTCTGCGGGAACAATCTTATCAGCGATATATTCCTTTTCCATTTTAATAGCACGAGCTTCCTGAACTTTCGTCTGGGCAACCTCCTGTGCAGCTTCTGTTGCAGCCTGAGCTTCAACAACATTCTTGAGAGCCTGAGCCTGGGAAAGAGGACCTGCCTGGTTGGCAATCTCATTCTGGGTATCAGTAAGAGCTTTCATCTGAGCTTTCTTAACATCACGCTCATTGTTTGATTCAAAAATCTTCTGATCGTTCAAGTTAGCCTGCTCAATACCAGCTCTTTTTGCAGTGGTTGTTTTAATCTGAGCATCCCTTTCAGCTTCTGCAGTACCAATGTCAGCATCTCTTTTTATTTCAGATGCCCTCTTACGGCCGAGGTTCTTTATATAGTTATCGTTATCGCGAATATCCTGAATGTTGAGGAAATCGATATTGATACCCATTTTGTTGAAGTCATCGTTAGCTTCTTCAAGAACTGCTTTGTTAAGCTCTGTTTTGTCACTGATAAGAGCTTCCATGGTCATTTTACCTACCACGGCCCTTAAGTGACCTTCCAGGTTCTGAAGGATTGTTTTGTCGATGTCATCATTGTTTCTGCCAAGGAATCTTTCTACAGCTACACGAAGGAGGCTAAGTTCCGATGCAAATTTTACGTTCGCAACACCTTCCACGGTTGTCATAACCCCATCTTTATTAGGAGCATTTTCAACTCGAACGGTAAGGGTTCGGTTTGAGAGATCCATAAATTCAACTTCTTCCAGGATAGGAAT
>Ga0172367_10003042_pt1 | contig 22235 bp, 17 predicted proteins | sample Lak10m_FD_114542 | JGI IMG/M metagenome (GOLD analysis project Ga0172367, IMG submission 114542) | Freshwater microbial communities from Kabuno Bay, South-Kivu, Congo - kab_022012_10m | ecosystem: Environmental > Aquatic > Freshwater > Lake | place: Democratic Republic of the Congo: South-Kivu... | reverse complement strand
GATCGCTCCTCTCATCCGGTCACGCAGGCCGGGGTACAGGGGGGTGAATGATTCTGAAAATGGGGGGGTGAATCAATCTGAAAACCGGCAAAAAAGCACGGTGCAGGAGGTTGTACAGGTCTTCGATGCGGGAGTGCGCTCTGACCCCATTTCCCCCTATTGTAGTCAGGACCTGTTTCACGCGACCGCGCTACTCTTCGTCGTCTCCGGAGTGGAATATCTCCGGATCGGGCTTCCCGGCGCGACGCCTTCGGACCGCCTTCCTGAAGGATTCAACGGCACGGCCGTCCTCCGCGGACAGACTTGCGACCTCCATTCCCTGAAGACTCCGCTCCATCGTCTCCCAATCGACGAACTGTTCCAGGTCGCCGAGCTTCACGTACCAATGCTCTGTCCCAACGTGATCACCGCCGCCGTGCGACAATGATCCCTGAAGGAACGCACGTGCCAGACGCTTTGCCCCCTCGGACGTTCGTACCAAGCGCTCGCAATAGGCGCGTGGTTCTTCGGGACGCCCCAACGCTTTCCAGCGCCACAACACCATTTGCAGATTCGGGGTCTCGGCGAGTTTCCCGTCGGCCGCCGCGGCTTGTATCTTCTCCAAACAGGTGGTCTTCAGCACAGCTTGATCCGCATCCGACACCAGCACTTCTTCTCCCTGGTCTCCTTTCTTCTGATCCGTCCGTTCCTCCAGTGCCACGAATTGGACGGGAAGGTCTAGTCCATCCGTGTCTCCAAGTGCCTGACGCAGAATCTCTCCTCGTCTACGTTGGTCCGGCAGCCTTTTCAGATACCAATAGATGATGCGGATCGCATGCATAGCAGGAGACGTTTCTCCAATCCAGCCACGCTCCAGTGACAGCCGCTCCCCGATGTCGAAAAGCGCAGTTACAAAGGGGACAGCGTTTTCGAGAGGCAGAGTCTCCTTGTAGGCTTCAAGCCGGTCCAGTGCGACGTCCAGAAGGCTCCTGGCTGAGAGGTCTATCAACATCGACCGAAGTCGGCTGCGATCTCCCATCGCCTGGATGATCGCATCGATCTCCGCTTGAGGAATGTCTCCTTCCGGAATGGCAAGATGAAAGTATCTGTCGAACACGTCGGAAGAACATACGCGAAGCTCCCGCACCCATCGTTCATCGGACGCCGTTCTATAAGTGTTACCACCTAACGCCCATTCGGCCGTCGGAAAGAGTTGCTTGAAGATCTCCTGGGCAGGCTTTCGCCGCTCATCGGGCGCCTTGTCGACTATGGCTTGGATGGCGCTGCGCCTTGCGTCATTGTTATCCGATCGGAATGCAATTTTCGGAACCAAGAGGTCCTTGCTGGACGCAATCGCACGGTAAAGCGCCGGCTCGAAGACGCGGAACACCTCCAATGCGATCAAATCGACGGGGTTTACCTCAAAAGTACCCTTGCCCCGGAATACGGCCACGTGAAAGGACAGCGTCGAGACAAAACGATGGACGTCGCGCAACGTATTAAAATAGTGCTGGAGTCCCCCTAGAAACAGATTCCCCCACCTTTTGTTGTCGAAGCGCTGGCTCACGATGTCTTGGGCAAGGACTTCGTCCAACTTGCCGAAGAGAATCTGGTCCAAGCTTCGCCGATTTGCGACAGGCACGTCGAATCCGATCTGGACGATCTTTTCGAGATATGCGCTGCCGTCGACCTCCAATACCTTCCCGATGCTCTTTGCGAGCGTTTCCCTGTCGAAGAGGGTCAGGTAGACGAGGTTCGGAAGGTCCGCGTTGGCCTTCACGAGCTGGAACAGTTCCACGGCTTCCTTCGGCGACAGCCGGTCTAAGTCGTCCAGGACCACCAGAACCGGCGACGACAACGCCTTCAGTTCCGCAGCCATCTCGTCTTTGACTTCTTCAAGCGTTTTTCTCCCCGTCTCTACGCCCACGGCGAGCAACTCCGATGCAGTCGCCGCCACGCGGGAGGACCACCTCATAAGGGCCGCCAGGAGAACGGATGCACCGACGAATATCCAGGCCAATCCCGGCAGGAAGAACGTTGAGCCGAAAAAGAAAGCGAGGGCGAAGAGCGCCCACGCGATTGGCTTGTTGGTGGTGGCCAACATTTCTCCGCCGGCCCTCAGGTAGACGGTGTATCGCCTCCACTTGTTGAGAAGGCGCTTCCGATTCTCCGTCGAGCCAGCGTCGCCCTTGCCGAGGGAGATCCCGATCTGGTCGAAGAACGCCTCGGAGAGCCGCTCACGGCTCCCAAACTGCCAAGGATTGAATTCGGCGACTATAGGGCCGTCCTTCGCCTCCTTCAGGGCGTCGACGATCATGTTCTTTATTGACGTCTTGCCGCTGCCCCAGGGACCATATATGGCGATCACGAGGCTGTCGCGCCCGCCCCAACCTCGCACCGCCGCGGCAATGGTCTCGGCAAAGTCCCGGCGGCTCAGTCGATCCGCATCCCTTGCCGGGATTGGACGATCCGCGGAGAATCGCTTCTGCCAATCGGCCACTTTGACCATCGATTCGGTCACACTGATCCCCCGTTCAACAGCCACCCATGTTCATCGTTAATGTCTTCTTGAGGTGGCCTTCAAACTCTTGCCGTGCATCATCAAATAACGGTCCAAATCGTCGGTACTCGGCTTGGGAGAAGCCACGTGTTTCTCCCACGCTCCAAGCACCGCAACACCGAATTCCCGCACAAGGAGAAGGTCGCCGAAGGTGCTCGGCTTTGCCTTGAGTAACCAAGCGGGACGAACTTTCATTAGATGCCTGCTAACGGATCGATAGTTGTGTTGGTCGAGAATCGGCATAGTACCGGGATTAACCAGGTGAAGCAGGAAGCACACGGTGATAAAGCTTGTTGGGCCGAGCAGATGCCGCCATTTGCGAAACGCGCCTTCCATATCTTGTTCAGGGAGTACCGCGTTCTCCGTCCACAGCCTCGCGATCTTCGCGGCAAGTTCCCGATGTCTGTCCGGATAATTAGCTTTTCCGGTATGACCGTATTTCCAGATAAGGGCTGCCTCGACGTCATCCATGGGTACCAACCCTATCGTCGAGAAAACCGCCCGCAAGCGCACAATTTCTGCTGGCGGATATTTTACCTCGTCGTACCTAATTGCGTACGACCTCCACTCGGGCTCAATAGCTAGAATTATCGTGCGTATTTCTTCGTGGCTCAGGTTGAGCAATGGTGGCCATCCTCGGCGGCACGCGATCCTTATCTCTTAAGCGCGCGCCTCAGTTTCTCTACGAGCATTTCGGCGATTCGCTCTATCCCGTACCTGTCGAGGGACAGGTATCCAGTTGTCGGAAGAAGTCCCGGGAGTTCGGTGTCGTCGACTCGGATTGGGAGGATGTACTCGTTGCCCCGTTCCTCCAAGGCCCGCGCCTGCGCGCTCTTGCGTTCGTGCTCCGTCCACATCCTCGATGCGTACTCGGCCGAGACGAACATCACGCAGAAGCGCGACTGCTTACGGTAGATGGCGTCGAACCGGTCGGCGAGGTTCTTCCCCCAGAGCTGTTCGGGGTAGTGGTCGTCGTAGAAGACGACGAACCCGGCGTCGCGGATACGCCTTGCGAGCTCTTCGGCCAGAGGACGCTCGGTGCCGGCAAACGACAACGCGACGTCGAACCGATCAGGAAGCCCGTCGGGGAGCGTGGGAACTGCAGGCCGAGATGCGGCAGACACAACCGCATTGCTCCGCGATGGAGTCGGCGGCGACGGCGAAGGCACCAATGAGGGAAGGAACGTGATCGAAAACGGCACGAGAATCGCGTGAGCGGACAGGAGTTGCTTCAGGCCCGCCGAGAAGTTATCAGTATGCGAATCGAAATTACGATGGGCAGCCTCGACAAGCCGCTCGTTGCGCGTCCAGCCTTGCGCCGAATCATCGTCGTCTCCCCTTAGCGGAAAGAATCGCCACCAGCATCCATCGAAGTCGAACTCCGGACACTGGGAAAACCATGCAAACCCCCCAAGGAAAGTCAACGCCGCCCCGAACTCAGAAGCTACAGGCATGTGCTTTGCTCGGTAGTGCGTCGTCCAACCCTTTCGACGACCGTTATCGATCCAGGCAAAGACGAAACGGAAGAAGTTGTCCTCGGACTCCTTCATACGCTCGCATTTGGCGGCCGTGTGCCCGTCGCCTTCATCCCCTATGCCGAACGACAACCGACGGCCTTCAGACGGCTTCCCATAGAAAAATCCCCATCCCTCGGGCTGGGGAACGGTTATCCCACACGACTGGAGCTTCTTCGAAGCCTCGTCGAACCGGGTCAACGCAGTCCCAAACGCCTTCGCGAACGGGACGACATCAAAATCTGTCGGGATCGCCCTGCAGTAACACTCTCCGCGGTGGAACGGACACCCCGAACGGGAAAAACCGAGAAGGGATAGAAGGTCCGTGCTCTGGACGCCGGACGTCGTGTAGGAAGTTGGGCGGGCGTGGAGAGATTCGACTACATCTTGTTTGCCGCGCCGCAGGGTGATCTGCTTGAACTGGATTCCCGCCTCGAAGAAGTCCTTCGCAACCTCCGTCTTGAGCGCAGTGTGCAGATCGGTTCTCATACAACATTCTCCGCGGCACATCGCGTCACGGCACAACTGTGTTCGTCGACCGCACCGGACGCGCAGTCATAGAGGCATCATACCGTCTATAGCCGGAAAATCCCGTGAATTTCGAACGGGCACGCCGCAGGCTCGACGGATTTCGCAGCGCTCCGTCGGGGTCGACGACGTCGGCCGCGATGAAACCGACGATCAGGGTCGCATTGGTGGTCGCAGCGTCCCAAAAGCGGTAACGTATCGCTCCGATCAGCAGTACGAAGGGGATGAGCGTGATAATGCCGAGGAGGAACGGGACGACATATCTGCGACACCAGTGCGTCATCATCCAGTTCCTGTCGTAATACCATTTCGCATCGCTTTCAGACGATTGTTCCTACACGGCCGTAGCAGCGGTTGCCGTAGCGGTCCTTGTGCTCGTTCAGTCGCGTGTCAAACTTGTCGCGCTTGAACTTCTTGTCGCAATATGGGCACCTGACGGTGTAGGTCACTCCGAAGGACGACGATCTCACAGATCTCTTTGGCGCTGGCGTTCTAAACGTCGACGTAGCGAACTGCGGGCTGCTGAAGTACCCGCCGGCCTTTGCAAGTTCTATCGGATAACGGGGCTCGAATGACTGCTCGGTCATTTGGATTGAATGCACCTTGTCGGACACGAACGACTTGATGCCCGTCTGCCCACTTCGTCCGCCGCTCAGATCCCATGCGTAGAAGTACTCCCGGGCAACACCGTCCTTCCGTCGCTTGAAGGCAAGCGCATAGGGCTCGACACGACGCTCGAATCCGTCGTAGACCATCCTGAGAATCCGCTGGAGCCTCCCCGCCTCCATGATCACGTCTCGATCGTTGGAACCGAAATGGTTCAATGCGCCGCCGGCTCCGACGCCCGCGAATACAGGCGAGGGCGTGAGGAGAGCGAAGAGATCCGCGATACCGGCCCGGAAGGAACTCTCCGCGCTGTCGAACGAGATCAGCGAGGACTTGGGGCAAACAAGATACTCGTTCCAGAAGCCGCGTAAAACCTGGAACGGGAGACCCAGAAGCAGATTCCGAGCGACATGCGGACTGGGTTCGTAAATAGTCTTCTTCAGAAACGTCGTGACCACCTCGCGCCTGCTGACATCCAGCGCTCTCTGGAAGAACACCGAGTAGACGAAATCGTAAAGATCCGGGGAGTGCCGTCGCTGGAGGAGGGCCTTGAGCTTCGAGGCCAGGAGCTCCTCCAGTTTCAGGGAGCGGAGTTCCGCTTGGCAATGGGCGCTGTCGGAATAGGCGTGTATGAGTCTACGAGTCTGTACAGGGAGAAAAATCCGGTCGTACTCCTTGATGTCCAACTTGACCTTGAGCGTGACGTCTTCTTCGCCATAGAAGCTCCTAAAGTAGACGCGCGCTTGGTACATCCTGCTGTCTTCTTCCGCAAGATTTCGTGCGCCTATTCGACTGCCGTCCACAAGAAACTCAACTCCACTTCGTTCCTGCGCAAAGCCGCAAGCCTGCTTGATTGAATCACGAAGCACGCCTTCGTCCAGTTCGACCTGAGTCGAGAAATCCAGGTCATTGGAGAATCTGGCGTGTTCGAAGTAAGCTTTCCGAAAAGCGTTTCCGCCCTTGAGAATGAGCTGGGGTTGGAGGGGGTTGTTCGGTTCGAAAAGTCCGGCGAGTAGCCAGCCAAACACGTAATCCCGCTGGACGTTCGAGACGTGGACTCCCAGTTCTTCCGATTTGCGGTCAATCTCTCCCTTTTCGATCAACGGGATCCTTTCCCCTCTGTTTTTCCCTGCATCCCTCAGCGCTCATCTCAGCGATCACCAGCGCGGTCAGGATGCGCTCTCAGGACAATCGAGGCATGATAAACACCAGTTACTGTACTGTTCTCCCGACCCTGCTCGGATTCTTCGAAAATTAGATGTACGCCGCTCTGCCCCGGACGTCTGTCTCTTCAACGAGGCCGAAGAATCGGGAATCGTAGGACCGGTCGCTCCGCCCACTTGTATCCGGTCTCAAATCTCCGTGTACTCCAGCGCATATACCGTCTCGCTCTTGCGCGCCCGATAGATCCGAACGTGCGGAAATAAGCTACAGGCCAGAGAGACCACCTCATCGACAAAAACAGGTTCGGCGCGGCAACCAATATAGATCGCCGAGAACTCCGACGGCCGAATGGAAAGATCTTCATGCAGGGTATCCGGCGCCGGGATAAGCGGGTACCAGACACGCCACTCACGCTCGTACTGCCAGTGCCTGCTCTTGATGTAGGCGTAGCGTTTGTATAGCTTGTCCCGGTCCAGCTTTCGCATGGACAGTATGCTGTCAAGCCATTCAATTTCCGTGAAGAACGGCGGAGGCTGATCAACATAGACCACGGGCTTCGCAACGGAAAGCGGGTTGTCTTCATCGGGCAAAGACAAGAACTCGAAGACAGCGCCGGTATGGTCTTTTGCATAGTGTGCCCACATCAGGAGATTGTCTCGTTCCTCCGAGACACAAAATACCCGGATGCCGGGCAAGAGGGTCTTCCACCAATACTCCTGATAACCCTGCTGCGTACTCTTGATCTCGCGAACGAGCTCGGCAAAGACAGGAGCCGTAATCTGCATCCATCGTTCCCGCGGAAAACCGTGCGTCGGGTACTTCTCACGGACGGCTATGACGACCTTACCCCAATGGTTGTTCTTGTCGACGAGCGGTTCTTCAGACGCGGCCGCGAGTTCTTCGAGCTTGTCGAGGATTTTCACATGCAACGCATCAATATCGAAGTCGAAGTGCAGACCGGATTGCAAGTCAAACGGATCGTTGAACGTCAACGGTGAGCTATAGCGAACCATTCTGCTTCTCAAGACAGCCAGAACCGTTTCGGGTGACGCGTACTTGAAGAAGGAGCGCTTGCCTGGATATATCTCGCTCACGGATTTCCTCGAAATCCGATTAAAACAGCTTCATCGTGTCGCCCTCGGAGCGAGGCTGCTTCTCCTTCTTCCGCCAGAAGCGGCGGGTTCCCGCCTGTCCCGAACTCTCCTCGTCCGCAGATGCCTTATTCCGCTCCCTTTCCTCCTGCCATGCTCGCAGAATCTCATGAGCCCTGCGAATGACGCGATCCCTCAATTCGTATCCGTCGCCTTCCTTCGAGCCGTCTTCTCCGGCACCCCCTGAATAGTCCGGCGCGGCCCCCAGATACTCCAATTCCCGAAACACCTCCTCGGAAACGCCGTCCGGATCGCGGTAGAATCGGCTGCCGCGGATCCTGATGAACCTCCAGCCGAGCCGCTCCAGGATCGCCTGCCGCGCCATGTCCTCCGCGATCTTCTCGGGAGGATGATGTTTGTCCCCGTCGCACTCGATCGCGATCTTCCGCTTGTCGTTCTCTACGACGATGTCGATCCGATAGTGTCCGACCCACTTCTGCTGGGAGATCTTGTAGCCGGCACGGACGATCCGTTGGGCGACCTCCTCCTCAAATGGAGATTCCGAGTCCTTGGCGGCCTGTTGGAGAGCGCGGATGACGTCGGAGGGATCCCGGGCGTACTTGATCAGCCGGCGGCGAAGATCGTCCTGCTTGAGGTCGGTATCCGGATCGAGCGAGTGAACGACCCACATCTGGTCCTTCGCGCGGGAAGCCGCGACGTTGTATCGCTGCTTGAAAAGCTTCTGTTCCCGCTTCGACAGAGGCCCCTGGTCTACGCCTTTGCAGTCGACCATCGAAAGGAACATGACGTCCCGCTCGTCACCCTGAAAATTGGCCGAGTTGCCACAGGAAACCCTCCGGCTGAGGATCTCGGACAGCGACATGTGTCTCCGCAAGAGACGCTCGACGTGCAACGCCTGCTCCTCGCCGACCATCGAGATCACCCCGAACGTCTTCTCGCTGTATTCGGGCATGTTCGTGCAAGCGATCATGAGGGCCGCGACGTGGTCGGCTTCCTTCTCGTTCACCTTCCTGCTGACGAAGTCGGCCTCGACGCGGAAATCCAGGACGTGCGGCTTCAACGCCACTCCGCTGGACTCACGCAACGGCAGGATCCTCCCGTCGTACGAGAGTTGATTGCTGAAGTGGATGATCTCCGGAACGGACCGAAAGTGTTCGACCAGACACACGGTCCCACCGAACGCCTGCTGGCCGATGTTGTAGATCGACATCTGCCCGTCGTAGAGGTGGTGGTTCGGTACCCCTTCGAGATTGGACTTGATGAGCCTGACGATCTCGTCCAGGTTCTGTCCCACTCCCAGGGGACTGACCTGTTCGTCGTCCCCGACGACGATGACCTTCTTCGCCATGTACAGGACGATCAGGGCCATGAGATCGCTCTGGCTGGCCTCGTCGATGATGACCAAGTCGAATTTCGCGGCGGCGGGGTCGAAGTTCTCCACGACCCTGGTGAGAGGCATGACCCAGACGGGGACGCTCCCCTTACACTTCGCCATCAGCTTCTTCGCTTCCATGCGATGACTGTCGGCCATCTTCCCGTGGCCGCCCGCTATCTTCCTGACGGTCTGCTGCCATCCGACGAGCGCCATCCTCTGCTCGTGGCCGACGTTTTCGATCTGGTGCGCCCAAGCCAGCCGCTCGATCATCTGGTTCGTCAGTTTGCGAATGCGAGAGTTGCACGACTCGACCTTCCGTTGAAGTTCCTGCGGGGAGACTCCGGCCCTTCGCTCGATCTCCCCGTTCAACTGCTTCCATTCCCACGCCGCCGTCGGGTCGCCGGGCGGCTGCCCCGATCCGTGACGATCGAATCGCTGCTTCACCGCGGCCGCCCAAGATGGCGCAGCGTCCTCGATCTTCTTTAGGTACGTTGTCCTAGCTTCGAGGACAGGCCGGAGTTCGTGAAGCGCCACGAGCCGGCCGTGCGCCTTTCCGTATTCCTCCGAGTCGAGGCGGTCAACGGAATTCAGCAGCGACTTGACGACGTCGGCGGCCTCTGTACCTTCGAGGGAAGGAGCGAATCCGTCCCTGATCTGCCTGCCCACCTCCTGAGACCGCTTCCAGCGCGCCGCGTCCGCTCGCGAGGCCAAGATGCCCTGGAGAGGACCCGAAACGGCTGTGTGCAACCTGAGGATCATCCCGTAGTGAGCCGGATCCGGAGCCTGCTCGTTCAGGAAGGCGTCCCAGGTGAAGTCGTATGCCTTCAGATCTTCGATGAGGGGGGAGAGCACATCCCGGTACCAGTTCAGCCGGTGAAGTATCTGATCCGTGTACTGAAGAAACAGCCTTTCCTTATTCCCCTCGATCGTGGAGGAAGCCGGCGCGCCGAGCACCGCCATGGTGCGGTCCCAGACCCCGCACAAGTCCTCCAAATGGACCGTCAGAGCGGCAAGGGCCGCAAGAACGCGGAAATGCTCCTGCGTCGAAGGGGGTTTCCCGGAAGACACTTTGGCGGAGTCCAGAAACCGAGCCCAATCCGAATGAAAGAGGCGGGTAACCGTTCCAAGCTTCCCGCCGTTCTGGAGGTGATCGGCGATCTCGACGGCCAACTTCGCCTGTTCGTCCGGAGGAATTCCTACGGCAAGCACGGGGCCGTGGTCCTGCAGGGCGACCTTCGCGCCCGCCGCCTCGCATGCCACCTCCCCGATCCTGGCGACCAGGTTCTCCCACGGCGCTCTGTGGACGTCTCCCTGGAAGCCGGAGAGGTAGACCTCCATCTCCCAAGACTCGGCACCCGCGATCGCTTCCACAGCAGAGGCAAGCTGCATCGCAAGCGCTTCGAACTCCTCCGGCTTCTCATCGCCCAGAGGACGGCCCCATAGGTCTTCCCGAAGAGACAGATCCTTTCGAGAGAGCAGATGCCGGTTCCGCACGTACTCCGCGAAGGACTCCGGCGACGGGATGCTCGACGGATTCGGCAAGGAGAAGGACAGCTCGGTTTCGTCCTTCGGGGCCAGGCGCACATTGGTCCGATAGAGGTCCTCAATCTCCGATACCGACAGGGGAAGCGGATCCCCGAGGCGGGCATCCCCCGGGATCCAATCGTGCTTCCCGACCCCCGCCTTGACTCTCTTTCCCGCGTTGGCGGGATCGACCGACTGGCCGGCGAAGACGATCGCCCGATACTCGTCACCGACGGCTTTCGCTAAATCGACCTTTGCCATCCGGGCTTCCTGCAGGACGTTCCTTCTCTCCAAATCGATCTTCGTGGCATCCGCCTTGAGACTGGAGGAGTCGGAACTCGTGACCCGCCTTACGATCTCCTCCACGGACCCCTTGAGCTGTCCCTGGCTCGCCGTGTCGCTGTCCAAAACGCTGACGCACAGGGGACGGACGCTTTGATCCACATGGTCCCGCAGCACCCTCAACGCCTTGCTCGTATGGGCGGTCACCAAGACGCTCTGCCCCTTCGCAAGCGCATGCCCGATCAAGTTGCCGATCGTGTGAGTCTTGCCCGTCCCCGGAGGACCCTGGACGAGGACGGCCCTGTTCCTTTCCGTCTGGCGAATAATCTGGGCCTGTTCCCTGTTCGAGGGTTTGCCGAAGAGGACGTCCTCCTGATCGTCGATCTCTCCGGTGACGGGATCGAACATCCCGGACGGGTCGGCGGCGCCATTCGGGGGAACAGCTCCCACGATGTTCAGCAGCGACTGAGGAATCTCCCCGCCGGCGGCCAAGTCCTTGAGGATGGCCTCGATGGCGCTGGCGAACCCAAGGTTCCGCTCCCTGAGGAACAGGACCGGGGATCTTCCCACCCGCAGGTACCTTGCATCCCCGCCCGGAATCACGTTCCCTACGTACTGCCCGCTTCCCCTGGGGGAGAGATTGGTCGTAGCCTTCCTCAGGAAGACCGTCGTCTCCTCGCCGCCCAACGGGCTGTAATCGTTCCGAAGGAGTTCCGTGGAGAGCGCGCCGATCGCACGAGCGTCGATGTCGGGGAGAATGCGGAAGAGGGCGGTGTAGAGCTCCGGCGGATGTTCCGTTTCGACGACGCGGAACTCCGGGATCCCAGCGTCGAATTCTAGTTGCACCCTCTGAAGAAGGATCGGATGGTGAACGTGGTCGTCCGGAAGGGCCAAGTCAAGGATCCCGTCGCCGAGCACGAGCTCCAACTTCTCCCCCTCACGCTCGATCTTGGATCGGATCTCGAATAGAGCGTCGAACAGTTCGAGCGCTCTCTTGGAGAGCCGCTCCGTCTCCGCCCATGCTTCCCGTAGATCCCCCCATTCCTCCCAACTCTTTACGCGAGCCGGATCGGCGTCGAACATGACCTTGGCCGAGGTCGTCTGTCCCGGTGATGGCGGCGAGAGCAGGTATTCCCTCGCCTTCAGGGGATTGTCCGGATTCTCCCATCCCGGAAGCACCCATTCGGCAAGGGAGGCGGGAACAGCGGGAGGTTCCGTCGATTCCGGACGCTTCACGCGAAGGACGAAGTCGTCGACTCCGGCAGCGGGCGTACCATCCGGCCCCTGCGGGATCAGCGAGTAGAACCCCTTGTTGCCCCTCGTTACGCAGGAGTGGACGGGAAGGTCCTGAAACCACTTGGACCAATGCTGGCCCTTGATGTGCCGCGTGACGGGATTTCTGAGCTGATTGAGTGCGTCCAAGTACCGGAAGACCTTCGTGACAAGTTGCCGTGCGCTGTCGTCGGAAGCGGTTTCTTGCATCAGAAAATCCTATTGCCCTTCTTTTGACTCAGGTTTGCTTGCTTGCTGGCTGATAAGCCACCCACCTCGATTTCAGTTGGCATAGCCAGCTTCGCTCACCATATATCTCTGCTACGTTCGCCGCAATACCACCAAGAATCACCTTCCCAAACATCAGGAACATAAACCCCAATTAGATCAATACGATCGCCAACCTACTGCAAGACGATGTCGCACTCCCCCGGTTTTTTTGAATGATCCCCGAAGAGCGCCGTCTGCGACGGCTTCTCCAGGGGACTATCCTTCACCGTGACGCTCTTGCCAGGAAATGCGTCCCGCAAAGCGACAAGCGTCGTTTCGCGGGTGAACTCGCGTACGTCGGTTCTCACGTATACCGTCGCGTCCTCTGCCATGATGCGGGCGCAATCGCGGAACACAGATCGTAGCAACTCGATGTACCTTTCCTTCGATTCGAACTTCTTGCGCCACGGGCCTCCGTCCGTATTGCGCCGTGCGGTAGGTTCGTGCCCGAGCATCCACAATCTGATCCATTGATCGTAATGGTAGTTCGTAATGTGGTAATACGGCGGAGACGTGAAGAGGAGGTTGAAGCGGAACCCGTTCCCGGAAAGACTCCTCAGCTTATCTGTGCTGTCTCCGAGGATCATCCGACTCTCGTCGAAACACGGGCGCCCCTTCGCATAACGCCACCGGACGCGCTTCTCCAGGAAGGGGAGGGGGTCGATATCCGGAGGCTCCACCAGACCCTTCGCTTTCCACCACCGGACCGAATAGTCCGGCGCCATCGCCTTCGTATCCCTCATCTGATTGGAGAGGTAATCGCCGCGGCGCCCATGGAGATACACCAGGATGATCGCCATGAGCGTGGCGTCGACGGAGCTTCCACGCCATCCGAGATTACTCCTCGCGGAGAGGAGGAACGCCAAGACCTTGGGGTTGTAGCACAACAGAAAGAACTCCGGCATCGCACGCGCCCGACGACGGATTGCCGGCGTGACGAGGGAGGCGATCTCACGAAGCCGGCGAAGGACTCTGGCCTCCGAGGCAGGTCCGATCTTGACTCGTCCGAACAGCCATCCGACCTCGTTTATCTCGATCCCGACTCCGACCCGATTTTGCGCCGCGGCGGCGTACACGCTCGACCCGCGCCCGGCGAAAGGATCGAGCACGACGTCGCCCTCCTTGGAGTGTCGACTTACAACTCCCATCGCCCAAGGCATCGGGAACATCGCGTAGTACGGTCCAAATCTCGCCCAGCGGCCGTTCAGGCAGCCTGCACCGAGGTTGATTCGCGTTCCGTCCACGACTATGCAATCCCCATGAGTTCCTTGGCCAGCCTTTCGAGGATCTTGGCCCCGAGGTTCATGGGGATCGCGGCCTCGGCATTGGCGGCGACGATCGGGATGAGCGCATTCGGGTACCGGGCGCAGTGAAGCTCGTCGAGCACGCTGAGCACATCCGCCAACCGCGGGTAAGAGGTCGTTTCAGCCGCGTTCAGATCCTTGTGGGACTTGTCCAGGAATGGCGTCACCCCGACGATCAAGGAGCCGGCCTTCGACTTGTAGAAGAACTTTCTACCGTAGTACGTCTGGTCTCCGAACATCTTAGTGCCTTCGGACGGCTTGATGTACGTCCTGATGTAGTCGTTCGTGAGCAGCATCACCGTCTGGTTGGGTATTCTGCCGACCGAGCCGTTCGGGAAGGTGTCGAGCTCGACCAGGAATTCTTGGAAGCCGCCCGTCTTTTCGACCCCTACCACCAGGAGGTCCTCTCCGTTGATCTCCTTCACTCTCGCGTTGATCCGGCAAAACTCCTGGAATATGGCCGCGGAGAGCCACGCGGGCTGTCCGAACACCGCCAACGGGCCGTCCATGACGAAGGCCACACGCTTCAGGCTGGACAGGTATTTCTTCCGTTCCAGATTCCGGAGCGTGTTGATCAGCGACAGATGCTCCAGCACCTGCATGATCTCCTGATAAATGCTCGCGTTGCTGCCGAATTCCTCCACCATGCGTTCGTGAATGCGTAGCGCGTCCGTGGAGTAAAGGGCGCGCTTGTGTGTGCAGGGGCATTGGTACCTACCCTTGCCCACGACGTATTCATGCGTTCCGTCGCAATCGTCCATGTACGGGCAGCGCTGGGATTTCCCTTCTCTCGGCTTATAGGCCAACAACGCCTCAAACGTCTCCAGGAAGGTCTCCCCGCCATCCCATTTGGACTCCGCGCCCAGATGCTCGAAGAGGGTTCGCCTCAACGAGATCCGCGATGTCTCGTCCTCGCCGAACAAGACGTTGGATCCGGGGAAGACGCTGTCCGTCGACGATGCGGCCTCGGTATTCCTGTACGCCTTGGGCGAAGCCGGTCGTTGCGCATCCAGTTTTCGCATGAGCGCAACGTCCAACATCACGGTCGCGACTGTGATGTACCCGACCTCGGCGCCCGGGAAACCGTTTCTGACCTTCGTCTCCTGCCTGCTTCCATCAACGGCGATGATGTAATCCGGAACGCGCCCGCTCGGGACGATGTCGGCTCCCGGCGGGAGTTCAAAGCCATCCTCGGGGACCTCGCGCTCGCGGATCTTGCAGCTTTTCAGAAGGAGGTCGATTCTCGGGCTTTCGACGAGCCGCTTCAACGCCTTGTTGTACGGTGCGAACTCTCCTTCGTAGGGCATGGTCATTCCTCGATGGGCTGTTCCGCGTCGAAGATCCTGATCTGCGTCGGAACGACGAAGAGATTCGAAAGCGTCTTGACTCGCAGAAATCCCTTGTCCTGAGCACGACGGATCGAAGGTTCGAAGTCCTCAAAGTCGTAGTACTTGCAGAGCTCCCGCGTCTCGTCCGTGTTGTTCAGATGCCCAATGAACCAGTTGGCGGTGTTCTTCAGGATATTCCGATGGATGCTGGAGACCTCCTGCGTTGCGTACACGAATCCGATGCCGAGCTTCGACCCCTCCTTGGCCGTCTTCACCCAGATGTTTCTCCGGGCTTCCTCGTCCAAATTCATCCCGGATGGCAGGAGGTTGTGGGCTTCCTCGACGTAAACCAGCAGGGACGGCGGTTTCTTGCCGTTCCGAAAGACCTCCTGGTTCTTCTTGTAGATCTTCCACATCACGCGCTCGGCGGCACCCCGGTTGACCTCGGGTTCCCCGGATGATTGGTCGACAATGACCAACTTGCCGGCGACCAGTTCGTCGTAGATGTCGTCCGCATAATCGCGCGTGACGCTTGCGCTGTGCTGCGGAATCACATTCCCGATCCTGCGCCAGCCTGATTGGAACGTCATGTCCATGATGTTCATCAGGGTCGTATCGTGCCATGAGTCGCCGGAGCCTTTCGGGCGATTGATGTACGTTTCGTTGAAGTCCTTATAGCCCGTCTTGTCTCCTCTCTTGATGAAATCCCGTAACCCCAAGAGCGCGTTCCCCACCTCAGCCCAAGACGGACTAGGTTTCTGAAGAATCTTGGCCGCTGAAGCGTGGGAGCCGTCCGGATCGTCTTTGCTCTCCGTCAGCGCTTTTATCAACTCCGGGTTGAACAAGCCGGACGTCGAAGCGCGCATCCCTTCTCCCGGCTTGAGTTCGGCCCTGAAGAGCAGCGCACGGTAGGCGAACACGTGGCGCTTATACCGTGTCGACGCCGAAAAGTCCCCCGGTTCGGGGGACTCGAACACTATGTCGATGAAGTTCTTGATGTATTGCGCATCCATCCCCTGAAAGACGGTGTTGATGATCTCCTTGCCCTTCTGGAGGTTCTCGTCCGCGTAGAAGTTCAGGAGCATGAACCGACGCCCTGGGTCGTTGTCATTCTTGAACGAGCCGTACGTCACGACGTCGCTCTTGTCGCCCTTCGCGTGGCACATCCAGACGTTCTTGAGCGCCGACGGGTTGCCCTTGCCCGTCTTGTCCTGGACGTTTACGTTGGCGTACTCTCCCATCGCATCGAAGATGAGCTGACCGACACGTCCTTGCTCCGCGTTCTTGAAGCGAAGACCGAATACCGCCTTCGCGATGACCTTGGTCGTGTTGGATTTCCCGATCCGAGTAATCCCAAACAACGCCGATTTCTGGGCAAGGAGATCGGCCGGTGCAATGGAGACTGGAACGTCGGATACCCCTTGGAACGCCCGGTTGGTCGAGGCATACCGCACGTCGCCGACGCGGACTTCGTAGATCGCCAGAGGATCTTCGTCGATCTTAATCCTCTCGGGGTCCCTGAAGTTCACGATCCTCCTCAGCGCATCGCCATTCGGCTTATACACCTTTAGCCCCTGGTTGGGGTAGTAGTTGGACAGATCTCCCCCGAATTTCAGGACGAGCTTCTCACCGGAAGCCTTATCCACATAGAAGGTGCCGATTACGCGGCACTTCACGCCCGCATACGACAGCTCGTTGTACGTCCGCCCGTCCATGACCTTAGGTTCGTCCCAGTGGTGCGTCTCCTCGGTAGCCTGCATGGCGGCCCCCGCGCGAATACGGTCGGCCTCCGAGGCGTTCGGCAGCGGCGCAGCGTCCATGACGCGCAGAAGGATGGCGGCGGCGTCCTCCTTCGTGTAATCGATCTTCTCGTCCTCCTCCTTGATGCGTGTCGCGACGAGGAAGCTCAGCCCCGCGATGCCGCCCACGTTCATGCGAAGCTTGTCGTGGACCATCACCAATGCGGACTCGTAACTGATGGACCAGACTTCGCCGACGTACTGCTTGAATTGGATGAGGGAGCCGAGGAGATCCTTCGCCTGCAGACCCGTCAGGCCCGCCTGGTCTTTTTCGAAAACGGTCTCAATATTCGTCGCCATTCGAATCTCCCTATCAGGTCCGCTTCCGCCCGCGGGCCACATTCCGAGTTGTGGAGGACGTCTTCTCCAAGATCTTACAGAAGAATCCCAACGATTGAGGCTGCTCGACATCAGACATCATCGTCACTTGCCCCCATCCGGGAACTTTGAACTTCTGGGCGACCTTTTGTATTGCTTCGAATTTTTTTCCAAAGGGAACTTCTTCTTTCGTCCTCGTCAATATCTTCTTCAAGGTTTCATCCTCGTAAAAATGCTGGAACGGCTGTGGTGTGGAAGGCTCCCGGAACAGGATCTTGGTGATGCGAAACGCCGCATCCTGACTGAGTCGGAGATCTCTCAAATCTTTCGCTTTCGACAGTTTCCTGCTCCATCGGGCGCGTGTATTCGGATGGGCAAGTAGGATTTCCTTTAAGCGTTCCGCACTGGCGCATTCGCCCAAACAATCCAACCATATACGCACAACCGCCGAGTTGTCTTCTTCCACCCAATCCCATTTGAATAGTTCAATAAATTTGTATGTACTTACCCCACGCATCTGACGCTGGATCAAGCGTCTTGATAGTCCCGCTTCAAAACCAAGGTATTTGAGATAGCGCATTGCCTCTTTGTCGTTGAAGTCCGGATTGAGCCGGAGATTGATCACCACGTCAGGGCGACTCTCGTCCGGATGAAAATCAAGTGTCTTGTTCGCTTCCCAGTATTTCTGTTCACGTATCAGCGTAATGTTACCAAGAACACATAAAAATACTGGCCGAAAAGCCTCGCACAAAACTTCGCAGTCGTCCGATTGATTAAAGTAGAACCTGCCCTTCACTCGTTTCTTTTTCTTCTGCAATTTCAGGGACAAGAAAGTAAGACCCCTTCCAAATCTGTCTCCCCACCTGTTTTTTCCCCCGTGCTTTGATAAGCACTGCAAGCACAAAGAACACGGAGGCGCATGGCAACGATCATGGAAACCAATCGGAATACTGTCAAGAGAAATCCCCTTTCAGCCGGCATGGATTACATGCCGCCCTATCAACCTCTCCTGCGCGCGGCCGTGGCCGCCACTATCTTGGGCTGCTCGCCCTCGTATGTGCTCCGTTTAGCAAGAACCGGTCACCTTCCCTGTGTGCGCCTTGGAAGGACCGTTCGTTTCCGCCACCAGGACGTCGTCGCATATATTCGCCGACATGTCACGAAAGACGTAAGGAGCCACGCGAGTGCACGTCGGATGGGGCGTGACGCGAAGCCACGCAACAACAAGTAGGACAGGCATTCAAGAAGCCGGCGGGCTTGAAACGCAGAAAGGGAGGAGCATGAAGCAGTCGAAGTGGAACACGTTGGACTCGGAGAACTGGGAACCCCGCCCCTGTCGGCGGTGCGGGAAGCTGCTGACGGCGCCGCGGTCGCTCCGGAAGGGGATCGGGGCGACCTGCCGTCGGCGCGAGCTGATGGCCGAGCGCATGCGCGAGGAGGCCATTTGAGCTACGCGGACTCGAAAGACGCCCGCATAACCAGGATGAGCGTTCTGAAGACCGCAGTCGACACGGCTGCGGCCACGGGCACGGTGGCTGGTGTCGGTCTGGCGGCGGCCAGATCCGAGATCCTTTCGTTGGCTACAGAGTACGAGGCATGGGTCAATGCGGCGAAATCCAACGAGGTGCCGGCGCCCGCCGGGACGGCGGAGCGGAAGGAACAGCCGAAGGTCGGACACGAAGAGCGCGACGACGGCAGGACGGTCGTCGGCAAGGTCGAGACGTGCAGCCGTGATGGATCCTCGTTCAAGGTTGGCGGGCAGTGGTACAAGATCACCGCCATGACTAGGAACGACGTCTCCGGCGAACTCTGGCGGCAGCGTGTCCGTGTCGCATACGCGGTCGGCACGCGCGGGCGCCTCGCGAACACCATCGACCGGGCATAGAGCATGTCACGTGACGGCTCCGGCACTCGTGCAGTTTTACTCGCTTCGCGCTACGTAGCGAGATGCGCGGCGTGCCGGGGTGTCGTCGCAAAAGGACAGGAATGCGCGTGGGTCGCGGATCTGAAGCGAGTCTGGCATCCGCGGTGCTATTACGGCGTCGTCACGGAGCACCGGCGTAACACCAAGCATCTGCCTCTCCCGGCGCCTCCCGAATCGGATGTGCCCGACATCGTGCGCCAGTCCCGGAAGGCCACGCTCGAAGAGGTCGATCAGCTGATGGGCGATCCGCTCGTTGATGAGGTCGTCCGGGCATTCAAATTGGATCCAACCAGTCTCCGGATATCCGAAAGGGGTGTCGCGTGAGCACGGACATCGACAAGTATTTCGCGAACCACACGGGATTCGACCACGTCCGCCCGGCGATCGGGGCGCTGGCGGAGATATTCGAGGGTTGCCGCCACGACATCGAATTCCGGGCGCTCCCGTCGAAAAAGAGCAGGAGCAAGGACCCGGAACGCGGGCAGATGTTTCTACCGCTCAACGGCGACGGTCGGCACGACTGGAGCAAGGCCGTCCTGCCGATCAGCACCTGGCAGGAACGGGGCTTGAACCTGTACTACGGCGCCGGCACGCGGGAGGGCGGCGGGAGGACCGAGAACGTCCGGGAGATGCCGACGGTCTGGCTCGACTTCGACGGAGGGGATGAGAAGGCATTTCTCGACAAGCTCGCCAAGTTCAAATGGCCGGCGAGCCTTCTGGTGGAGACCTCACCTGGGCGCTACCAAGTCTTCTGGCGGCTCAAGACGCCCGCGACTGCGGAGGATATCCCCAAGGCGCTGTCGGTCGTCAGGGGGCTGGCGATTCTTTTCGATGGCGACCCGACGGTCGCGGATGCCGCGAGAATCCTCCGGGTGCCCGGCACGGTCAACATGAACCACGAACGCCCGGTTCAGGGCAGGATCGTCTGGTTCGACGGAGCCCGGCGCTACGACCTTACCGAGATGCACGCGCACGCCGGCGTCGAAGCGCTCGCGAAGCGTGATCACGCCCCGAGGGCAGCGTCGCCAGCGCGAGAGACGTCGTCGTTTTCCTCAGAAACGCAGTCGGCGATCGACACGCTCACAACGCGGTGCTCGTTCGTCCAGCACTTTCGGGACAACGCGGCCTCCCTTCCCGAACCCGATTGGTACATGGGTATATCCAACCTCGTCCATCTGCGGCCCGGGGGGGTCGATGTCATCCATGCGTGGTCCTCGCCGTACCCGGGATACACGCGCGGGGAGACTGACGCGAAAATATTGAAGGCCCTCAACGCATCGGCGCCGATCACTTGCGCGAAGATCGGCGAGAGATGGAAGGGCTGTGCGGAGTGCCCGTCGAAGGGTGCGGTTACCGCACCGATCAACCTGGTTTACAAGTTCGCCGGTCGCCCGATGCCCGCCGTCGAGGTCGTCGAGACCAAGGACAAGGCGGGGAAGACGCCGGAGACGGAAATCTTTGGCAACCTCTCCGACGAGACGGTTACGCCGACGAGCGGCCTTGTCGCGCAGTATATCCAGCACGTCTCTCCCCTGACCGATGCCCCACGGCGGTACCACTTGGCGATGGCATGGCTGCTGCTTTCAATCCTGCTCGGGCCGGCGTGCGCCCTGCCGCACTTCGGGTCTCTTTTGTTCGCCAACCTCTGGATAATCCTGATCGGTCCGTCCTCCCGCGTCCGCAAAACGACCGCGTTGAGCTTCCCACAGCGTATCGTCGCAAGGCTGGAGCCGGATAGGATCCTCCCAGCCGAGTTCACCACGGAACGACTGTTCGAAGTTCTCGCCAACCAACCGGTCGGCGGGTGGTTCTTCAGCGAATTCAAATCGATGGCTGACATGGTCAGCAGGGACTATAACGCCGGAGCAAAAGCCCTCTTAACGGACCTCTACGATGTCCCTCCCGTCGCCAAAACAAGGTCAACGAAGGGAGGTGGCGACATCACGATCCCTCATCCCTGTTACGTCACCATCGCGTCGGCAACGACCCCGGAGTGGCTCCTTAACCGGAAAAGCGCTGACGACTTCGCGTCTGGGTTTTTGCCCCGTTTCGTTTTCGTGCCGGTCTTGGCGCCGGACAAGGAGCCGATGGCGTTTTGCGATGATCAGAACCTCAAAGGTTACACATCGCTCCTAGCTGAAATCAGCAACACATTGTCCAAGTATAAAACCGGGGGAACGTTGCTGGCCGGCTACACGCCAGAAGCCAAAGAGGCGTTCAAGACTTGGTTTATCGCCATTGATAAGAGCGACCCGCTCCGCGGGACGCCTTTGATTGCCTTCACGAGCAGATATCAGGCTATCGCGCACAAAATCGCCATGCTCTACACCGTCAGTGTCGGCCGCGACGTCGGCGCGATGGATGTCGAGGCCGTCCGGTACGGGACGAAATACGTCTCTTTGTCAAGGGGATTTGAATATTCCCCCTTTGTGGGATTTGAAAATTCCCCCCCTGTCGTTCATTCCTTTGGTTCCTGTCGTTGAAGGAGTCCGGCCTTGAGTTTTTCTTTCAGCCTGTACGACTCGCCTTTGATGTTGATGGTAATGGCGTGGTGAAGCACGCGGTCCAGAATGGCCGTGGCGATGATTCGGTCGCCGAACACCTCGCCCCAACTGGAGTACGGCTGGTTCGACGTCAGGATCATCGCGCCCTTCTCGTAACGCCGGGAGATCAGTTGGAAGAACAGATTCGCTCCTTGCCGATCGATCGGGATGTATCCGATCTCGTCGACGATCAGGATTTTTGGCTGGCAGTAGAGTTTGAGGCGTTCCTCCAGCCGGTTTTCGGCGTTGGCCCGTGCCAGGGAGGCGATCAGCGCCTGGGCAGAGGTGAACTGCATCTTGTATCCCTGCTCGATCGCCTTGATACCGAGGGCGACGGCGAGGTGGGTTTTTCCCACGCCGGGGGGGCCCAGCAGGATCAGGTTCTCGCCGTTGGCGATCCAGCGGACGGCGGCCAGTTCCTTGATCTGCTTGACGTTGATCGAGGGCTGGTAGGTGAAGTCGAACGACTCGAGGGTCTTGACGAAGGGCAGACGGGCCATCCGGGTCGCCATCTCCGTACGACGTTCCCTTCGGGCGGCCAGCTCCTCCCTCACGACGTTCCCGAGGAAGGTGCCGTAGTCCCATTCCTGCTTGGCCGCGTCCGCCAGGAAGGTCGGGAGTTGATCCGCCAGACGGATCAACTTCAGTTCACGCAGTTCCCCTTCGAGGGAGTCGAGGTGGCTCATACGGCACCTCCGATCCCGGCGACCCGGTCGTACAGTTCAAGATCCCGCACCATGACCTCTTCGGCGGGGAAGCGGGGATCATGGAGCGGCTTCTGCGGCTCTTCCTTCTCGATCCGGAACAGGCCCCGGAAGTGGGCGGGCTTGATC
>Ga0172367_10003041_pt1 | contig 22239 bp, 38 predicted proteins | sample Lak10m_FD_114542 | JGI IMG/M metagenome (GOLD analysis project Ga0172367, IMG submission 114542) | Freshwater microbial communities from Kabuno Bay, South-Kivu, Congo - kab_022012_10m | ecosystem: Environmental > Aquatic > Freshwater > Lake | place: Democratic Republic of the Congo: South-Kivu... | reverse complement strand
CCGGCGTCGAGTTGGGTTCCGGCGGCGGGCGAGTAGACGAAGGTGCCGGGGGTGTTGGCGGTGGCGTTGAGTTGAGCGGCTGTGAGTTGGGTGCCGTAGGTGATGGTGGCGGGGGCGGGCCAGGAGAGACTGGGCGTGGCTTTGGCGACGGTGATGGAGTTCGAGGTGGAGGCGGTTGAGAAATTGGCGGTGTCGGTGGGGGTGAAGGCCACGGACAGCACGCGGGTGCCGGCGTCGAGTTGGGCTCCGGCGGCGGGCGAGTAGACGAAGGAGCCGGGGGTGCTGGCGGTGGCGTTGAGCTGAGCGGCGCTGAGTTGGGCGCCGTAGGTGATGCTGGCGGGGGCGGGCCAGGAGAGAGTGGGCGAGGCTTTGGTGACGATGATGGAGGTCGAGGCGGAGGCGGCGGAGAAGTTAGCGGTGTCGGTGGGGGTGAAGGTGACGGATAGCGTGTGGGTGCCGACGTCGAGTTGGGTTCCGTCGGTGGGCGAGTAGACGAAGGTGCCGGGGGTGTTGGCGGTGGCGTTGAGTTGAGCGGCGCTGAGTTGGGTGCCGTAGGTGATGCTTACGGGGGCGGGCCAAGAGAGAGTGGGCGAGGCTTTGGTGACGAAGATCGAGGTGGAGGCGGAGGCGGAGGAGAAATTGGCGGTGTCGGTGGGCGTGAAGGTCACTGAAAGCGTGTGGGTGCCGACGTCGAGTTGGGTTCCGGCGGCGGGCGAGTAGACGAAGGAGCCGGGGGTGCTGGCGGTGGCGTTGAGCTGAGCGGCTGTGAGTTGGGTGCCGTAGGTGATGGTGGCGGGAGCGGACCAGGAGAGAGTGGGTGAGGCTTTGGTGACGATGATGGAAGTGGAGGCGGAGGCGGTTGAGAAATTGGCGGCGTCGGTGGGGGTGAAGGTGACGGATAGCGTGTGGGTGCCGGCGTCGAGTTGGGTTCCGGCGGTGGGCGAGTAGACGAAGGAGCCGGGGGTGCTGGCGGTGGCGTTGAGCTGAGCGGTGCTGAGTTGCGTGCCGTAAGTGATGCTGGCGGGGGCGGACCACTGGATTTGAGGCTGGGTTTGGACGGCGGGCGTTGTGTAGGTGATTCGGAGAATCGGTGGAGTGGCATTTTCGCGTGCGGCGAACCGGCGCGCGGACTTTGTAACTCCTTCGGATTGGCATAGGAGCATCCAACCGAAGTTGGAGCTTGGGTTGGCTAGCCACGCCTGAGCGTCGGCGACGAGGGAATCGGTGGAGTTGAATGTGTAAGTTCCCAGGCCATTCACGCTGACGGAGGCTGCTGGGCTGGCAGAGAAATCGGAACCTGCGGAGCCTCCGGGAGCACCCCAGGATGTGGAACCTTTTGCTCTCGAGTTCCATGTGGGTTCACCGGTCGATGCGGTAGAGCCGCGGTTTCCGGACTTATTGCCTTCGGTCCAGGACTGCAACATTCGATGGAGTCCGAAGGTTGCGGGAGGAGCCCCTGGGGGGACGATCACGACTGGAATTGAAAGGGAGGCGGAGGTGATGGTCGCGTTGGATGGGATCGAGGACAGATTAAAGCTATAAAGAGCACGTGACTTCTGGCCGGTGCGGATGGTGCCGGAGGCGATATGAGACATGGAGCCCATGTTGCTGTCGGGGGACAGTTCGAACAGGGAAGTATCGGCAGCCGGGTTAAGGTTGACGGTGGTTGGGGTGGAGGAGGCCTGTGAGTGTGGGGAGAATTGGCACGTGAGGGCGATCAGACTAGCGAGGAGGCGGGCGGTGAAGCGATTGAGTGTGGATGAGTAGGCCATGGCGTTTAAGAGACTCAGGGGATAGAGAATGTTCCCAAGGCATTGGCTGCTCAAGGCTGAACCTGCGATCGATTGTGTTGGGGCCCGGGGAACTATAGCCTTCGCGAGGCTGCATTGGCGTTCCTGGGCTGAACTTTCTGGGAACTAAATATGAGGTTGGGCCTCTCAGATCTAATCTTGCATGGCGGACCCGGAACCAGAGTTTGAAGCATTGGTGGCGCGTTATTACGCGTTGCTTTACCAATTTGCCTTCGGTCTGACCCGTGCTGAGGCGGACGCGTGTGATCTGACTCAGCAGACCTTTTTGATTTGGGCGAGCAAGGGACATCAGCTCCGGGACGCCTCGAAAGTGAAGACCTGGTTGTTCACCACTTTGCACCGCCAGTTTTTGGAGTCGCAGCGACGATCGAAGCGATTCGTGCATGAGGAGATTGGCACGATCGAGCATGCATTGCCGACGGTTTCGTCGGGAGTGGTTGAGCGAGTGGACGGGAGCAAAGTGCTCGAAGCCCTGGGGCGTGTGGATCCGGTGTACCGGGCAGCGGTCTCTTTGTTTTATTTGGAGGATTGGTCGTATCAGGAGATCTCTGAGATCTTGGATGTTCCGTTGGGGACAGTGAAATCGAGGATTTCGAGAGGTGTACATCAACTGCAAAAAATGCTCACGGAAGGTTCCACGGGGGGGCGAAGAGAGATCGGAGAAATGTGACCACAGAAGAGGCAAAGGAAGCATTGTTGCGCTATCGGCCGGGTCGACCGAGCGGTGAGGATCCGTCGGTGGAGGAAGCGAAAGCGGCTTGCGAGCGGGATGAAGCTCTTCGTGCGTGGTTCGAGGAGCACTGTCGGCTTCAGGTTGCCGTCAAAGATGGATTTCGTTCGATTCTACCACCTGCCGGCTTGAAGGAGCAGATCATTTCGGAGAGGCGTGCTGCGCTCTACACGGAGAAAACGGGTGGGTGGAAACGTTCGAGGGTGGTGCAGTTTACGGGGGTAGCTCTGTTGACCTTGGTGGTTTGGGGCGTGATGAGTCAACGTTGGGGGGGGGGAGGGGAGGAAACTTCGTTAGCAGGCTATCGGAAGCGAATGGTAGGGTTCGCATTGAGGACCTATTCGATGGAACTTAAGACCTCCAAGATCGAAGATATTCGGCAGCATCTGGCCCGTCGTTCCTTTCCGTCGGCATTTCGGCTACCTCCGTCGGTGCTAGAGGTGCCCGTGGTCGGTTGTGGGTCGACGCGGTGGCAGGATGCGAAGGTTTCGATGATTTGTTTCCTGAGAGGAGAGCCACCCTTGGCGTCTGGGGTCGAGAGCGATCTTTGGATGTTCGTGATGGATGGACCCAACATGAAGGGGCGTCCGAGGGATCAGGAGATCGTTGTGGAGAAGGTCAACCGACTCTGGACCGCGACTTGGGAGAAGGATGGGAAGCTCTATCTGCTCGCGACGCCAGGGGAGGAAGCGGACCTGCGTCGATGGTTATGAGGATCGGGTTACGGTATGATCGACTGGTATTTATGGGGATCGGTTGCTCATGTGGGAGATGATCCACTCAAAATCTTGCTGTGGCTCACCTCTTAGGGAGATAGGAAGGTCGGCTCCGTCAGGGAGTGAGGGTCGGATGGTGGATGGGTTCTGCCATCGATGCATTTCTGCGTGGCCGTCCGCGAAGGATAGTGGAGCGGATCGATCGTGATCTGAAGCGGGGAGGTCGAGCCATTCTGAGGAGTAGGCGCGATTGATGAAGTAGCCGTCGTTGATGCTGTCGGAGTGTTCCTCGATGAAAACGAAGAGGTCGACTGGGCGGGGGATACTATCGGAGGTGAAGAATTGGACGTAGGCGGGATTGTTGATGTTTTGACCGTAGGTAGACAGTTCGCCGGCGTTGCCCATCATGGCGTTCATGGCGTAGCTGCGGTTGCGAGATTTCCAACCCGCTTGGCGCTGGATGGTGCTGAGCGTGCGGTCGGATGGGCATCGGTAGACCGTTGTTGAGCGATGGACGTAGCCGCCGAGGCTGGCCTCGATGAGAGCGGCGGAGTTGGTGTTGTCGGCGTCCAATTCCCAGCTGAGCACGTTATTGACCCAATTCAGGCTGCTTCGGATTCCCATGGGGTTGCGGCCTGTGCCTCCGAGGTTATAGGGCAGACGGCCCTGATGATCATCGGCATAGAGGTTCCAAGCGAGGAGCAGTTGGCGCGTGTTATTGAGGGAGGCGGCACCGGCGGCGCGGGCGCGGGCTTTGGAGAGGGAGGGGAGGAGGATTGAGCTTAGGATGGAGATCACACTGATGGTGACGAGCAGTTCGATCAGGGTGAAGGCGCGGTGGTAATGGTCCGACGGATGTGGAGGGACTCTGGAGAGAGGGGGGGAGGTTTTTAGGGCTCTGATGCTCTGTGTGGAGGCTAGGTCAGTCAAGCTGATGCGCACGACTGCCTCGCGCTCCCTCTTGGTCTCTAGGTTCATTCGATTGGAGTCTTGCCTCGCGTTGTGGCAAAAGTCCATTTCGAAACCGGCGGGCGGGGGGGTGGGCGTTAAAACGTCCAGGAGACACCGCCGTGCAATCGGTAGTTGGGGACGAGTTGGAACCCGTTATTGGCGATTTGCAGAGGAACATCGATGCCGACGTTGATGCTAAACGAACTACGCCAGGTGAAGGTAACGAGGGGGCCGGCGTAGGAGGCGCGTGAGCCGGTGCGATTGGAGGGTTCTCCGAGGATCTCATCACGGGCCATGACATCGTGAACGAAGTTCCCTTGAAGGCTGAGGGTGCGGTTGGGGTTGGCGAGGAGGAACATGCCTGGCCCACCGGAGAGGATGGATTCGCCTCCGGCTTTGAAGCCGGTTTCCCCCTCTGTGCGGAGGTAGTATTGGAATTGTGCGTTAAAGAACCATCGTTGCCAATTGGCGTTGGCGGTGAGCCCGGTGATGGCGTCGACCGATCCTGTTCCGAGGGCGAGCGAATGTTGGTGGATCCCGGTTATGGAGTGGCCGAGGGGGTCGTGAGGGGTGCCGGGCGGTAGGAATCGATTGTAGATTTGGGTTTGGCCGATTTCATCGGCGATGCGGTCGGATTCTCCGGTAGGAAGCTTGACGCCGACGAGCCAATTGACTCCGACGCCCCAGCGCATCGTCCGTTTTTGGAAGAGGGTGAAACGACCGACCAAGGACATGTCACCGAGGCCAGAGACGGAGCCTGTCTCGGATTCGACTCGAGGGGGTGCGCTGGCGGAGTATCGGAGGTCGGTGCGAGCGAAGTCGAAGTGAGATATGGGGGTATTGAGACTGAGACCGAATCGGGGGGAGAAGTTATAACCGAGGAGGACGTGGGTGACGGTGCTATCGAGAAAATCAGAGGTGGTGGGCTGCACTTTGGCGCTTTCGAACTGACTGGTGTGATAGGGGATGAATTGGGTTGCTACGCCGACGAGGAAGCCGTCGTGGGTTTCGCCTTTGGCATCACCGGCGCGGTAGATGGCGCACAGGTCGCAGGCATCAAGCGAGGGAGCGTAGAGGAGAGAGGCTAGGAGAGCGACTTGGAGAGAGGGTTTCATGGAGCGATGAGCAGTCGGTAGAAGCGTGACGCGTCGGCCTTGGTGTCTACAACGATGTAGTGATTGGGGAAGGGGAGGATTGGGGCTTGGTAGACGGTGGTCCAGACGGTTTGTGGGGACGAAGGGAGTGGGAGGGATTGAGTGTATTGGAGTGTGTAGGCGAGACCAGCCAGGGTATCAAAATGGATGAGCACTTTATCGGACTCCCAAGGCTCGATCAGGGTGATACGAGGTCGGGTGCTTGGCTGATCTGGATGACCGTTAGCAGCCCGTGGGAGAGCGACGGCGATGCTGAGGAGGAATAGGAAGAGCCAAGAGCAATGAGTTGGTCGTGAGCGCGGAGGCGGTTTTGGGGGGGAGGGGGCGGTCTGCACGCTGGGTGGGAGATAGCAACGGCGGTGGGTGTTCCCGAGAGAAACAAAAAAAGCGCAAGCCAGCGAGGGCTTGCGCTTTGGAAAGGACCTTGGGGAGAACTAGGACTTTCGTCGAGCGCGCAAGGCGATGGCTGCGCCACCGAGAGCGAGCAAGGCGACGGTGCCTGGTTCGGGGACTGCGACGACTTGGCCACGGATTTCGCCCCCTGGAAAGGCTGCCGAATGAATATTCAGGTAGCTGTTTCCACCGAGGATGGTGGTCTTTTGGGTGTCCGTGAGCGTGGCGGTTCCGGAGAAGATGCCGGTGTTTCCGGAGGACGAGCTGAGGGTGAGCGGAATCAGAACACCGGCGCTTTGATCGACACCGGCTGGACCGTGGAAGTGAGCTGCGGTGGGGTTGACGCCGCTGTAGCTCACGGAGTAGGTGAGCAGATCACCAGCGATGGTTACGGAACCGATGCCGGTTGCGGTGCTGTTGTTTGCGGTGGGGCGTTCGTTTGCGCCAGTGAGAGACGCTGTGAGGCTGATTGACTGGGCTTGAGCGGCCGCAGTCAGTGCCAGTCCGGCAGCGATTGCAAGGAGTGTTTTCATGGGTTGGTGGTGGAACTGAGTAACGGGTCTACCTTTTAGGAAGTGAACGAGAAAAAATCAAGAGCATACTACCCAAAAATTGCTCTTCGATGTGCCATATAGCCCTAGGTGGAGTGGAGACTCTAGGTCGCGATCTAGCGCAGGTAGGTTAAATCGAGCGAACGAGGCTGGTGATGGTGCCGGACTTCGCGAGGATGCTTTGAACTTGATCGGGGCTGAGAGACAGGAACTCGAAGATGGGATCTTGGGTGAGTTCCTGGATAGGGAGCGCCTCCTTGTTCTGGACGAGTTGAGATGCGAGCACATGGGAGAGATACGTCATGGCCGCTTCTCCTATGAACTCTGGGGCGTCTTGGTAGACCCCGTACCATTCACAGACGGTTGCGAGTTTTGGGGAGAGGTTCCATTGGCGGGCCAGTTCGCTTCCGAGAGTGGGATGGAGGACCTCGACCAGGTAGAGGATCTCGCGACGTTGGACTGGCCAGATCTTCTCGCGCTGCATGGAGACCAGCATATGAAGTGTGATCGGTTTACCGACGGTGTGGAGTAGCCCGCAGAGATATTGGACTTCAGGGTCGGTGCCACGAGTTTGGGCGATGATTTTACCATAGGCGGCGGAGGCGAGGGCATGACTCCAGATGGTTGTCAATTCATCATGATAGCCGGGAACGTTGAAGATTCCGTTGCGCAGAGCGATGCTGACGGTCAATTCGACGAGATTCCGCATGCCGAGGAGGGCGATTGCTTGCTGGAGAGAGTTAAACTGAGCTCCGCCGAAAGCGGCTGAGTTGGAGACTCGGAGCACGTTACTCGCGAGGGATTGATCGCGTTCGATGATGGAAGCGAGATCGGCGATATCGGATTGGGGATCATTCGCTACGAGGAGCACATCCCGAGCAGCTTGGGGGAGCAAGGGGAGTTGAATTTCGTCGTTGCGAACGGCGGCGATCATCCATTCCTGATAGAACTCGAGTTCACCGCTCTCCCTGAGTTCGGGAGCCACATCGACGAGGCAAGGGTTTCGCGAGGGCATGATTTGATTCCTGGAGGAGACATCGGAACGGATTCGGGGTACTTGAGGGACTAAAGGTTGCAAAATACGGCATTGGATGATTGGTTCTGAGTGGTGAGTGGAGTGGGACTGGGAGAAAAGTCATGTTTTACCAAAACAGAACTTGCCAAGATGCTGGCAGGGGTCTAGTCTCGCGCCTCTTTTTGACAGAACCGGCTACCTGGTTGTGTCGGGGCCGGGTTTTGTTCTCGGTCGCCTGGTAATACATTGTTGAATTATGGCAGTTAGAATTCGGCTGAAGCGTGTTGGGGCAAAAAACACCCCTGTATTTCGGATTGTGGTCGCAGATTCTCGCAGTCCGCGTGACGGCAAGTTTATTGAAGAACTTGGCACTTATCATCCGCTGAAGGCGGGGGACAAGAATTTCACGTTTAACGTGGAACGCGCGAAGGAGTGGATCGTGAAGGGTGCGCAACCCAGTGACACGGTTCGTAGCCTGATCAAGAAGGCGGGCGTTGTGGCACCGGCTGCGGTGTAGGTGGCGGTTGGAGTTAGCGCATGCAATCCTTCCTTGAATACGTGGTCCGTGGTTTGGTGGACCGACCTGATGCGGTGACAGTGACCCCGATTGACCGCAACGGGATGACGCTCTACGAGGTTCGGATGCACACCGATGATGTGGGGAAGATCATTGGGCGCAAGGGTGCGACGATTCAAGCCTTGCGGGCGTTGCTGCAGGTGGGGTCGGCGAAGCGGGGTATACGTTGTGCGATGGAAGTGGTCGAGGACTGAAACGTTTTCGGGATGGGCGGGTGTGAGGCGTGGGTTGGATTTGCAGTGAAGATCGACGTCATAACATTGTTTCCCGGGATGTTTTCTGGTCCACTGGATGAGAGTATCATCAAACGGGCTAGGCAGGGTGGGAAGTTAGACTTGGGCATCCATAACCTGCGTGATTACACCCACGATCGGCATAAGACGGTGGACGATCGACCCTTTGGCGGCGGGCCTGGGATGTTATTGAAGCCGGAGCCGTTATTTGAGGCCGTTGAGGCGATTGCATCGGTTGGCGCGCGGGTGATACTTACCAGTCCGTCGGGGCGTCTGTTCAACCAGACCATTGCTCGTGAGCTTTCTGGTTTAGAACACATTGTGTTGGTGTGTGGGAGCTACGAAGGATTCGACGAGCGAGTCCGGCAAGCTTTGGCGCACGACGAGATTTCGATTGGGGACTATGTTCTGACGAATGGCGCGTTGCCGGCGATGGTGATTATCGATGCGGTGACGCGTTTGTTGCCTGGGGTGCTGGGTGATGATCAGAGTGCGGTGCAGGAATCTTTTAGTGACGGATTGCTTGAAGGGCCGCATTATACACGGCCAGCGGAATTTCGAGGGATGCGAGTTCCTGAGGTTTTGTTGTCGGGGCATCATGCGCAGATTGTGCGTTGGCGACAGGAGCAGGCGTTGGCGAGGACGGTTGAGCGGCGGCCTGATTTATTGTCGGCAGGCAGTGCGGGAATGACTTCGGCGGGGGCCCCCGATTAGGGCGTCATTGGAAGTCTGGAAACGAACGAGAGATTTTAGAGACATCAGATCAGAGTGATTTATGAATCAAGCCATCATTGATAAGATAGAGTCGGAGCAGTTTCGAAAGGACTCTCCGAAATTTGAAGTGGGAGACACAGTTCGGGTGCATACCAAGGTTGTGGAAGGCGACAAGGAGCGAATTCAGATTTTCACGGGTGTGGTCATTGGGCGCCGTGGTCGGGGATTGAACCAGACCTTTACGGTTCGCCGGATCAGCTATGGTGAGGGTGTGGAGCGTGTTTTTCCGACGCACTCGCCTCGTGTTGAAAAGATTGAAGTGGAGCGTCATGGCGCGGTGCGACGTGCGAAGCTGACTTATCTTCGTGGTCGAGTTGGCAAGGGTGCAGTGGCGGTGAAGGAAAAGGAGCGCGTCACGAAGGAGACCGCAGTCAGCGCATAAGTCTGGCTGGGTTTTTGCCGGCATCGCTGCTGGTGAGTTATTTCAAGCGGGGCGCGTCCTTGTGGCGCGTCCCGCGTTGTTGTTTTTGGGGGCGACGGGATGGGTTGGGGTGGGCGGCGAGCACTAAGAAGCGGGTTTGAATTCGCAGGCGATCATGAAGAACGTCGTTTTACTAGGCAGCACGGGGTCGATTGGGACCAGCACCCTGAAGGTGGTGGAGGACCTTCCGGAGCGGCTTCGGTTGGTGGGTTTGGCAGCCGGCACAAACGCGGAGGCCTTGATCCGGCAAGCTGAGAAGCATCGACCCGATGTGGTGTGCTTGCATGATGCGGCGCGGGCGGGGGAAGCGAGGTTGGCGTTGAGCGGGGTTTGTCGGGTGGTGAGTGGGGCGGAGGGATTGATCGAATTGGCGACCCTTCCGGAGGCGGACATCGTGCTGATCGCCATCGTGGGGACGTCAGGATTGCAGCCGGCTTTGGCGGCGATCCGAGCCGGTAAGGACATTGCGGTCGCTTCGAAGGAGATTTTGGTGATGGCGGGCGAAATCGTGATGAAGGAGGCTCGCCGATGTGGTGTGCGAGTGCTGGCGGTGGACAGCGAACACTCGGCGATCTTTCAATGTCTTGATGGGAAACCTACGGCGTCGGTGCGTCAGCTTTGGCTCACCGCTTCTGGGGGGCCGTTCCGGTCGACACCGAAGAGTGAATTTTCAGGGATCACGTTAGAACGAGCGTTGAAGCATCCGTCGTGGGTCATGGGGCGAAAGATCACGATTGATTCGGCGACCTTGTTCAACAAGGGATTGGAGATGATCGAGGCGCGGTGGCTATTCGACATTGAGATGGCGCGGGTGCAGGTGGTGGTTCATCCGCAGAGCATTGTGCACTCGATGGTTGAGTTTGTGGATGGGTCGATGCTGGCCCAGCTTTCGACACCGGACATGTGTCTTCCCATACAGTATGCGTTGACCTATCCGGAGCGGGTGGGGAGCGATCGCGTGCAAACGAATTTGGCGCGATTAGGCACGTTGCAATTTGAGGCTCCGGACACCGAGCGGTTTCCGTCACTAAACTTAGCGCGCGAGTCTGGGGAATCGGGGGGGACGCTGCCGGCGGTGTTGAATGCGGCGAACGAGGTAGCGGTGGAGGCGTTTTGTGCTGGGAGGAACAGTTTCGTTGGGATCACGACTTTGGTGGCGCGAGTTTTGGAGCGGCACGTGAGGGTCGATCAGCCCAGTTTGGAGGAGATTTTGGAGGCCGACACTTGGGCCCGGCGGGAAGCGCGGTCTTTGGTGGGGGCGTGAACTTGGAGTAAGAAGCTTCAGAGGATATGTCAAAGAGCGCGAGAGAGTTTGTGTTGCCGACGCCGCGAGTGACGCCGGTGTTGGACCCTTGGTTTCGGCCTGCCGCACTGGCGGTGAGGGAGGTGAGGCGCATCACGAAGGATTTAGCAGAGGCGCGATTGGTGAGGATTGCGTTGGAGCAGACCGACGGATCGGTCTCGCATTACAGCTTGAGCGCGTTTCCTGAAGGGCACCCATTGGAGTCTTTCACGAACCGTCTCTTTGAGAGATTGATGAAGTTTCTGCTATGGGCCCGCGGAGGGTATCGCATCTATGTTGACGGGCCCGCATCGTTGGTGGAGTCGCTGAAGGCGCATTACACGCAGAATCCTCGGGGTCAATTTGATGATCTCGTGATTGGGCACAAGATTTACGGCCACGCAATTGAGGTTGTTGGGACCTCGGATCTGCCGGAGCCGAGGTCTTACACGGCCCCACTTGGTCGGCATTTGGAGGGCAACCGGATCGGATTTGACTTAGGAGGGAGCGATCGGAAAGTGGCTGCGGTGGTGGAGGGCAAGGTGGTCTTTAGCGAAGAGGTGGTGTGGGATCCGATTCGGCAGGCGGACCCGCAGTATCACTTTGATGGGATCATGGATTCACTGAAGCGAGCAGCGGCTTATTTGCCGTCGGTGGATGCGATTGGAGGGAGTGCGGCTGGGGTTTATGTGAACAACCGGGTACGGGTGGCGTCGCTGTTTCGGTCGGTACCTGCGCCCTTGTTTGAATCGCGCATCAAGGAACTGTTTTTGGAGATCAAGCGCGCTTGGAACAATGTGCCGTTTGAGCTTGCGAACGACGGGGAAGTGACTGCGTTAGCGGGGTCGATGGCATTGGGTGAGAATGGGGTTCTGGGCATCGCGATGGGAACGAGCATGGCGGCGGGCTATGTGACGCGGGAGGGGAACATTACGACATGGTTGAACGAGCTTGCGTTCGCCCCTGTGGATTTGCGGTTGGATGCCCCTGTGGATGAATGGTCTGGGGATGTGGGGTGTGGGGTTCAGTATTTCTCGCAGCAATGCGTGGGGCGTTTGCTGGGTGTTGCGGGCATAGACCTTGATCCTGCGTTGCCGTTGCCGGAGAAATTGAAAATGGTGCAGTGCCTGATGGACGCGGGGGATTATCGGGCGGCGAAGATTTATCAGACGATCGGGGTGTATCTAGGATATGCGATTGCTTTGTATGCGGAGTTTTACGACCTCAGCCAGCTTTTAGTTTTGGGACGGGTAACGAGCGGTCCGGGTGGGGAGATCATTTTGTCGGAAGCACGTCGGGTTTTGGACGTGGAATTTCCTGAGCTTTCGAGCGGGATACGATTTCACGTTCCGGACGAGAAGGAGAAGCGGCATGGGCAGGCGATTGCGGCTGCGAGTCTTCCGTCATTGTCTTCATGATGGGTTTCGTGTTGGGGGAGAGAGCAGGGGGAGGGCGAGTTGGCGCATCTGGGACTCTACGAGATGGCTGACCCCAAGCCCGATCAGTCGGAGGGGGCGATGGACGAGGTTTTCGCGACCGAGTAACCAGCAGCCCATGCGATAGATTTCGCGAGCCTCGGTTGTGGGTTCTTCGACAGAGATTTGGCGGCTCAGGGTGGTGAAATCGCCGTAGCGCACTTTCACTTGAATGGTGTGAGCGGCGAGACGTCGTCGGTGGAGTTTCTCAACGATTTCAGCGGCCTGCTCCTTTAGAGAAGCGCGCAGGATGGGGCGAGAGTCGGTGTCTTGGAGGAATGTGGTTTCGCTGCTGATACTTTTGATATCGTCGCCGAGTTCGAGGGGTCGATGATCTTCACCGATGGCGAAGCGTTTGAGTTCAGGGCCCCAGGAACCGACGAGGGCGCGGAGGTCGCCAGGATGATTTTGGAGATCGCCAACGGTTCGGATACCGGCCTGGAGGAGATTTTGTTCGGTGACCTTGCCGACACCGTGGAGGGATCGGACGGGGAGTGGTTTGAGGAACTCGACTTTTTCGGATTCGCGAATGACGGTGAGGCCGTCTGGTTTTTTGAAGTCACTGGCGAGTTTAGCGAGCAATTTATTGGGGGCGACGCCGATGGTGGCGGTGAGACCTTGGTGTTGGAGGATGGTCTGTTTGATGCGTTGAGCAAGGGGGACGGCCTTTAGCTGGCTGGAGTCGGCGTCTGGACCTTGATGGTGAGCGCTGACGTCGATGTAAGCTTCGTCGATGGAGACCTGTTGGACCTGATTCCCTGCGATTTGGGTGACGATGGCCATGATGGCGCGGGAAGCCTGTTTATACGCTTCCATGCGTGGGCGGACGAAGACGGCGGAGGGGCAGAGGCGGGCGGCAGTGACGCTGGGCATGGCGGAGCGGATGCCGAACTTGCGGGCCTCGTAGCTTGCGGCGGCGACGACCCCGCGTTGAGTGGGAGGGGAGCCAACGGCAACGGGTCGGCCGCGCAGGTGTGGGTGGTCACGCTGTTCCACGGAGGCGTAGAACGCATCCATATCGAGATGGAGGATGACGCGGAACATGATGTGCGGGCAGGCGTGTTAGGATAGTGACCAGGGGTTGGGGAGATCAAGCTTTGGGCGGGGCTGTTTCAACGGTTTGGAGAGAGGGGGAGTTTTCAACGCGGAGGCGCAAAGTGGCGGAGGGCGCAGAGGGAAGGTGAGGGGGGCGGATTTTTTGTTGGTTCGGGGAATAGGAAGGCCTTAAATTTGGAATTACTTGAACATGAATCCGTATCGTGAACTGGTTGCTGCGTATGCCCGATACCGTCGGGAATCAAAGAAGTACCCATGCGGCGGGTATGAAATTCCGAGTCATCCAGAGCTTCCGAAGGATGCTCCGGTGGTTCTGATCTTTTCACCGCATCCAGATGATGAATGTATTATTGGGGGGTTGGCGTTGCGACTCTTGAGGGAGTCGGGGATGCGGGTGAACAACGTGGCGGTGACACAAGGGAGCAACAAGGCGAGGCAGGAGGCTCGGTGGGAGGAATTGAAATTGGCCTGTAAGTATATGGGGTATGGGTTGATTCAGACGGCTTCGACGGGGCTTGAGCGTGTGAACGTGAAGGGGCGCGAGGCAGATCGAGAAGGATGGGCCAAGTCGGTCGGGGTGGTGGCTGGGATCTTGAGGGAGCAACGCCCGCGGATTGTTTTTGTTCCGCACGACCGGGATTGGAACAGTTCGCACATTGGGACTCATCTGTTGGTGACGGACGCGTTTCGCGAATTGGGAGATGAATTTGAGACCCAGGTGGTGGAGACGGAGTATTGGGGTCAGATGGTGGATCCGAACCTGATGGTGGAATCGAGTGAGGAGGACGTGGTGCGCATGGTGACGGGCACGTCGTTTCATGTTGGCGAGGTGACACGCAACCCGTTTCACACCTTATTGCCCGCGTGGATGCAGGACAATGTGAGGCGTGGTTCTGAGCTCGTGGGAGGGCAAGGGGAAGCGGCGCCGGACTTTGGGTTTGCGACGTTGTATCGACATCGTCGATGGAAGAAGGGTGGGTTTGAGTTGATTTACTCGGGAGGACGACAGTTGGGGGTAGGAGGGGACCCGGGGACGCTATTTGCTTAAGATTGGGCGGATCGGTGGTTGGGGGGGGGCACACGTTTTGGTGGGTCTGCGGCTGGGACGATCATCCCTGTCTTGAAACTCTTTATGGAGACGTATGGACAGGGCCGGACGCGGAGCGCGGGGGTTTTAGGCGGATGGGGAGGAAAACTTGGTCGAGTTGGTTGAATTTGGTTTTCGGGGTTTCGCAAACCTGCTCCTATCGGCAATCGACCTCCATGAACACTGATACACTCGACCCCAAACGGATTCTGGTTGTGGAAGACACGAAGGCGGTCGCCTTTTTGATAGAGGCGGTTCTGCAGGTAGAGGGATATCTCGTGGAGGTTTCTGAGGATGGAGAGGGAGGGTTGGAACGGGTTCGTTGTGTGCGGCCGGATTTGATCGTTTTGGATCTGATGTTGCCGGGTATCCATGGGATGGAGGTACTGCGTCGACTGAAGGCGGATCCGGAAACGGCAGGGATCATCGTGATCATGTGTACGGCGAGGAAGTATAAACCGGACTACGATCAGGCGATGGAGTTGGGGGCCTATGCGGTATTGTCCAAGCCGTTTGAGAGGGAGGAACTGGTGGAGGTGGTGAGACGAGCCCTGGCCGGTGAGGCACCGATGGGGCCGCACATTCAATTTGCGACGATGGAGGGGCGGGTAGAGGTTTCGACGGCGGCGAAGTCACGGGATCGGTGGTACTATCGGTGTTGGGGGACGCGGGGATCGATTCCGGTGTCGGGTTCACGTTTTGTGAGGCATGGCGGCAACACCTCGTGCGTGGAGCTTGGGTTGGGGGAGGAGATTTTGATTGTGGACGCTGGATCGGGCTTGAGGGATCTGGGAGTGGAGTTGGCGCGGCGCGGTCCGAGGACTATTCACCTTTTGATTACGCACACCCATTGGGATCACATTCAGGGATTTCCGTTTTTCGCACCGGCGTATATTCCGGGATTCAAGCTGGTGATTTATGGCGCGTTAGGATTTGGTGCGGATTTGAAGTCGGCGTTTACGGGACAGTTGAATCGGGAATACTTTCCGGTTCAGTTTGAGGATATGCGGGCGAGTATTGAGTTTCGTCATTTGGAGGGCCAGGGGTTGGAGGTGGGGCCCTTCCGGGTATTTTGGGAGTATACGCACCATCCGGCGGCTACGGTCTGTTTTCGGATCGAAGCGGGCGGCAAGTCACTGGGTTATGTGAGCGATAACGAGTTCTTGTATGGCTACCAGGGGGCACCGGGGCAGATTACTTTAGGAAGTGAGGAATTGGTTTTGCACCGTCGGATGGTGAGCTTTATGACGGGCGTTGATGTTTTGTTGGGAGAGGCGCAGTATACGAATGAAGAGTATCCTTCGAAAGTGGGTTGGGGGCATTCATCGATTGGAAATGCGTCTATCCTGGCATCGCTTGCGGAGGTGAGGTCTTGGGTGGTGACCCACCATGATCCGGATCATGACGATGAGTTTTTGGATCGGATGTTAAACGCGACGAAGGATATTATGAGCGGGCTGGGCAGTCGGATTCCGGTGTCGCATGCCTACGATGGTTTATTGGATTATCTGTACTAGAAGCTTATTTGGGGGTAGAAATGATACCCGTGATTGAACCACCGAACTCGTTCATTGTGCGTGCGGCGCAAGGTTGGTTGGAGTTGGGAAGTGCGGAGGAGGCGTCGAAGGAACTTGCGCAGGTTTCGCGAACCCTTGCCGAGCACCCGGAGGTCTTGGAGCTATGGTGGCACATTCATTCCAAGCGAGCGCAGTGGCTGGAATGCGTGGCCGTGGCGGAGAGATTGAGTCGATCCTGCCCCGAGTTACCGTCGGGCTGGGTGCATTTATCCTTTGCGTTACACGAGCTGAAGCGGACGGAGGAGGCGAGGGACAACCTGCTCAGGATCCAGCCGTTATTTTCGGAGGACCCCCTGATCTGCTACAATTTAGCGTGTTACGAATGCCAGATGGGTCGGTTGGGGATGGCTCGAGAATGGCTGGACCGAGCATTTGAGCTGGGGGGGCGGAAGCGGTATCTGGCGATGGCGAAGGAGGATCCCGATTTGGTAGCGCTGCGGGATCAGTTGCCCTGAACCTAGGTGGGGTCTGTGGGCGGCGGATTAGAATTTCGCGCAGAGATGGGGTTTCTGTTTTTACCCTCCCCGTCACCGCGTCACCGCCGGGAGAACATCGGGAAGTTTGGGGTTCCTGTGTGTCGGGCAGGAGGTGAGGACCCGGGGTGGATAGCAGTAGGAAAGTTTATCGCGCAGAGGCGCAGAGGCGCCGAGGGTGGGGGATGGGTTACTCACTGCGTCACCACGTCTCTGCGGGAAATCAGCGAGTCTGGTGTTCCGCTGCGCGGGCGGGAGGGGTTCAGACGTAAAGGAATACGTAGATGGCGAAGCCGACGGCGATGAGGCCTGCTGCTGCGGCGATTCCCCACATGACGTTTTTGTTGCGAGCGGCGAGTGAGAACGTGGCGATGATCACGGCGGCTTGGGCTGCGAGCATGCCGAGGAAGAAACGTTGGCTACGGCGATGATGCCGTTCGGCTTTTAGGTTGCTTTTGCGCACCTGTAGCTCGTGCAGGTTGGCGATGGTTTGGTTGAGTCGGGACTCGGTGTCGTAGCGTGCGATGCTGTAGCGAAGACGAGCGGCGGTGACGTCGCGGGTGAGTGAGAAACCGGAGGGCGTGCGGGATTTCTCGGGCTCCGAAGCGGCGACGAGAGACTCGATTTGGTCGACGGCGGCGTTGATTGGGCTGAGGGAGGCATCCCGGGAGGCGACGTCGTCTTTGGCTTTACGCAGCAGTTGATCGATGGAGGCCTCATCAATGGGGGCCACGAGGTTTGCGATCTCGGACTCAGGTTTTGATTCTTCGACAGCTTTGAGCGCGGCGATGACTTCCTTGGGCAGTTCGGTGGTGATGGATGTCTGGGGCAGTCGACCGGATTGGAGAGCTAAGGAAGCGTTATGGCCGGGGGGAGAGTCTAGGAGGGTTTTTAGGGCTGGACCACCGGGGAAGGCTTCGAGGGCGACTTTTTCTATGGGGCGGGTGGGAGCGGTGCTTTGGAGGAGGTCGTGGGTGCTTCGTTGGAGGGCGGATCGGAGACGTTTGGCTTGGAAGAAATTCCACTGATCACCGGCCTTGGACTGCTGTTGGGCAGCGAGGGATCGGGAGTATTGAGCGCGGGTCATTTCACCGGAGGCGAGGCCGGCGAGCAGAGTGGCGACGACGGTCATGACGACGGGGGTGACACCGAGGACCTTACCGAAGAAAGTTTGGGGTAATTCAGACTTAAGGGCTTCGGGGATGCTAATTTTCATAGGGTCGGTGGACGGGCTTACGCCGCCGCGTTTGTAAGGATCTTAGCGAGGGTGTGGAGGGATACCAGCGCAGAAGCGGATGAGGGTATGGGTGTAGTGTGAGGTTTAAAAAGGACGATTATTTGATGGAAAGCTGGAGGTGAGGAGGCATGATGAGTAGATGACTCCACATCCAATTTCCCGGCGATCGATGTTGCGTGGATTAGGCGTGAGCATGGCTTTGCCCTGGATGGAATCGATGCCGGTGTGGGGGGATGAGCCGAAGGGTGGGAGTGAAGGGGGGAGCGAGGCTCCTGTGCGGATGGCGGTGTTGTTTTCGGGCAACGGATTTCACAGTAAGGAGTGGTGGGCGAAGGGTGAGGGGAAGTCGATGGAACTCGGCAAGGTATTGGCCCCGTTAAGCGAGTTGAGGGAGAAGACCATCTTGATCCAGGGACTCTATAATGAGCAGGCTTTGAAAGGGAACATTCACAGTTCGCAGACGGGCAATCTGCTTTCGGGTGCGCCTCTGGCATCGGGGGGTGATATTCGGTCGGGGACCAGTGTGGATCAGGTTTTGGCGCAGCGATATGGGCGTGGGACGAAGGTATCGAGTTTGGTATTGGGATGTGAGCAATCGAATCCATCGGTTCACAAGAATTACTCGATGCTCTACAGCTCGCATATTTCGTGGAGTTCACCGACCACACCTACGCCGTTGGAGTTGTATCCTGCACTGGCTTTTGATCGGTTGTTCAAGGACGAGGTGCAGCGCGGAGACAAGAGTGTTTTGGATGCGGTGATGAGCGATGCGAAGGATTTTCGGCGTCAGATCAGCGGCAACGATCAGCGGAAGTTGGACGAGTATTTGGAATCCGTTCGGGACGTGGAGTTACGGATTGAGCGGGCGGGGCAGAAAGGGGAGATGCAGGGATGGCGGCCGACGTTATCGAAGCCGAACATACCCCGGCCTGCGGACGGGATTCCGCAAAACATCGCGGACCACATGCGGTTGATGTGTGACATCTTGGTATTGGGATTTCAGACGGACACGACCCGGATTGGAACGTTGAAACTCAACAACGACCACTCGTCGTTACGATTTCCGCACCTGGGAGTGGACTACATGATTCATCATTTGTTGAGCCATTCGGACACGGCGGACTGGCTGAAGGTGAACCAGTTTTTTGTGGAGCAGGTGGCGTATATTGCGAGGAAGCTGGAAGCGATACAGGAGGGGCCTCGGACGGCGTTGGACAACACGATGATGATGTATTGTTCGAGCATGCTGACGGGGAACCATGAAGCGAACCAGTTGCCGGTGGTTCTGGTGGGGGGAGGCGGGGGACGAATCCGAGGTGGGCGTGTTCTGGACTACCGAGGCAAGCCGGATCGACAGCTGTGTCGGTTGTTTTTGTCGATGATGGACAAGATGGAACTGAGGCCTGGGACGTTTGGGGATGCGACGAAGCCGTTGGAGGAGATTTGAGCCAGGGAAGGGGATGGCTGCGGGATTGGGATGGGCTTGGAGGGGGGGGGTGGAGTCAACTCTGCGGGCGGCGGCTTAGGTGTTGGAGTCGTCGGAGTTGGGGCGGTTTCGTTCGATTTCGGCCATGAGAAAGCCGACGAGATGTTTGAGACGATTCTCGATGTGTTTGGTTTCGAGGATGACTTGACGTTCGATGGGGTTGGAGAGGAGGGTGCAGGAGATGAGGTCGGCCAACTGTTCGGGGTCTTCGAGTTGGCTGAGGTAGCGGATGCTTTGGAGGATGGACTCGACCATAGGGCCTTGGGCGGCCTTTTTCTGGGCGGATTTTTGGGTTTTTAGGAATTGGACTGGGTAGTGGAACCCCTGTTCGAGCCGTTCGGAAGCGAGTTCGATGAGTTTGCCGATGAGTTTTGAGGAATCGAGATTGGCCTTTGAGACGGACTCGATGCGGCTGATTTTGTGGATCCGATAGGGTTTGACCTGGACGCTGGGGCCGAGCTCGATGCGCGTGAGGCCTTGGAGGATGAGGTTGGAGGTGCCGTTTTTATTTTTGACGGAGGCGCGTACCAAGCCGAGGCCGGCGATGACGGAAGGGGATTCACGGACGCGGCCTGGTTTTTGGAGGGCGACGGCGAACATGCGATTGCCATTGAGGACCTCTTCGAGCATGAGGCGGTAACGCTTTTCGAAAATGAAAAGCGGCAGCATTGCCTGGGGGAACAGGATGGCGCTGGGCAGCGTCATTACGGGCGCCTCTTTTGGCAGGTCCATGAATAAAAGGTAATCGTTCGCGTCGTTATTTCAAGATGTTCGCCAACAAAGAGTTCAGGCGAGATGCTAGCCCTCACAAAAGGGTGGACAGTCGGCCCCTTTTCTCCGAGCCTAGACAGGCAGCGCCCGGAAACCAATGGGGCGTTGGGACCATACGGGAATGAGACGGGTTTATGAAGCCTAAAGTTATCATCATCACCTTGGGCGTGTTGTGCGCCTTGCTTGCGGGTTTGCTATTACGTCAGCACAAGGTGACGGAGGAACACCGTAAGAGTTCGACGGCGAGCATTTTGACCTTGTCCAACGATCTGGTTCAGACCAGCAGCAAGCTTGGGGAGCAGCAGAAGGTGAACGTGGTTTTGGAGACGAACCTGATTGTATCGAGCGGGGCAGCGGAGGTTTTTTCGAATCAAGTGGTGCAGTTGAGTAATGTTTTGGTGAAGACGGAGGCGCAGGCGAAGCTCGCTGCGGAGGTGGCGGAGAAGGAGATTGCGAAGCGCGATGCGGAGATCACGCGACGTGAGAAGGAAGCGGATGAGCTTACGATGCGTATGGGTGAGTTGAACTCGACCATTACGAACCTCGAGAAATCGATTTCTGAGACATCGCGCAAGTTAGCGGCTTCGGAGGGGGACCGGGAGGTTTTGTTAAAGGAGCTCAAGCGCTTGCAGGCGGAGAAGGCGGAGTTGGAGCGTCAATTTAACGACCTCGCGGTTTTGCGTGAGCAGGTGAAGAAACTGAAAGAGGAGCTTTCGATTGCGCGTCGGATCGAGTGGATCAAGAAGGGGTTGTATGGGGTTTCGACGCAAAAGGGTGCGGAGCGATTGCAGGCCCGGCCGAAGCCTGCGGCACCGACGAGCACGAACCAGAGTTTGGAAGTTGAGATTTCGAGGCAAGGCGGAGCGAAGATCCTGTCGCCCGCAGCGACCAATGCACCTGCGGTGGTTGCGCCATCGACACCTGCGGCCCCTGGGGTCAAACCCGTGCCGACGACTCCTGTGCCATCACCGAATCCAGCTCCCGCTCCGGCGGCACCGGCTCCTGTTGCACCGGTGGAGCCGAAGAAATGAGGTCGTTGTGAACTTTCCAACTCGGCTTGGCGTGGGAGTGGTTGCTGTTGGAGTTGGAGTGAGTGGATTTTGGGTAAGGAAGGGGGCGTGCTGAGCTCGTCGTCACTCACGGATTCCTATGGACGCATCATGCGTGATTTGCGCGTGAGCGTGACGGACCGTTGCAATTTTCGGTGTCTTTATTGTTTGCCGGAGACGGAGGAGGCGGCGGATTTTTATCGGACTCGCTACGATTCGCTGAGGAACCCGAATCCCCTGAAGAAGATTGAGCGTGTGTGGAAGCCTCGGAACGAGCTGTTGAGCTTTGAAGAGATTGAGCGAGTCGTGCGCATTGCGGTGTCGTTGGGGGTCGAGAAGATACGGGTGACCGGAGGGGAGCCATTGTTGCGGCAGCGGGTGGAGGAGTTGGTGGGGCGACTGGCTCGGATTGAGGGGGTCAAGGATTTGGCGATGACCACCAACGGCTTTCTGTTTGGAACGAAAGCGGAGGCTTTGAAGTTGGCGGGGTTGCGGCGGGTGAGCTTCAGCATGGACTCGTTGGATCCTGAGAACTTTAAGAAGATGACGGGACGAGATGGATTGGGGGAGGTTTTGGCTGGGATTGAGACGGCGATGCGGTTGGGGTTTGAGTCGGTGAAGGTGAATGCGGTGGTCATACGAGGGATCAACGACCATGAAATTGAGCAACTCGCTGCATTTGGATTCGAGCGAGGCATCGCGATGCGATACATCGAGTTTATGCCATTGGATTCGAGCCGATCGTGGTTGAGGGAGATGGTGGTGTCGGGGGCGGAGATTTTGGGACGCTTGAAGGCACGGTATGATTTGGTGTCGGTGGAGTCCGCGAACCGATCGGAGACGGCGCGGCGGTGGCGGTTGCGAGGGGGAGGCGGCGGCGAGGTTGGGGTTATTGCGCCGGTGACGGAACCGTTTTGTGGGCATTGCAACCGGATACGGATGACGGCGGACGGAAAGATTCGGACGTGTTTATTCAGTTTAGGGGAGCATGATTTGAGAGGGATATTACGCGGGGCGGGCACGGATCAGGAATTGGCTACGCTGCTTCGAGGGATTGTTTGGGAGAAGGAAGATCGTCATCACATTGGGGAGCCTGAATTTGTTCAACCAGAGCGGACGATGAGTTGCATTGGCGGTTAGGCGTTGGGGTGGGCGTTGCGGGGGAGAGGTCTTGAAGCGAAAACCTTGTGCACTTGGTTCAGGAAGTGCGGTGGATGGCGGACAGCGGGGTAGGCTGAGAACGCCGCGTGAGGGCACGCGGCCTACAAACTTTAGCGAGGTAGCTATGCCGTGTGAGGGCACACGGCCTACAGACTTTGGCGAGATGGCCGTGCCGTCTGAGGGAACACGGCGTAGAGGGGACGCGCATGATCGTTCATGGGCAGGCATGGGGCGAAAATAGTCTTCGATTTCTGGGTTT
>Ga0172367_10003039_pt1 | contig 22273 bp, 15 predicted proteins | sample Lak10m_FD_114542 | JGI IMG/M metagenome (GOLD analysis project Ga0172367, IMG submission 114542) | Freshwater microbial communities from Kabuno Bay, South-Kivu, Congo - kab_022012_10m | ecosystem: Environmental > Aquatic > Freshwater > Lake | place: Democratic Republic of the Congo: South-Kivu... | reverse complement strand
TACGTACATATCTCAATACCTATGCATATGGCAATGCAAATACTGAAGATCTAAAACGAGTGTTCAAGGAACAAGCTCCTACTCCTTCGATTGATTATGATATATTTTTTGATCAATGGCTCAAGAAGAGAGGGCATCCAATTGTGAAGTTTTCAACATTGCGCGAACATGTAAATGGACAAAATGAAACCTATGTACATTTCATTGTCAATCAAGTTCAAACGGGCAATGGAATACCATCGGCCTTTCAATTCCCTCTTTCCATACGATTCATAGGAAAAACAGACACGGTTATGTATCGAGGAATTGTAAAAACATCAAGTCATGAAGGATTCATCAAACTTCAATCACCATTAGTCAAAGCCATCATCGATCCAAACTCAGATATCTTGATGGAAACGGATACCATATCAGGCTCATATCTTTCCATAGAAGAACATTCAACACCGATCCAAGCACAAATTCGTGGTTTTGGTGAAGAGCACTATCTTGCAATCCATAGTGACATTGATGAGCAAGTTTCAATCATGATTCATGATATTCGAGGCTCACTGATCCATAATGAACAAATTTCTGTCTCATCACATCAAGTGTATGAAAAGAAACTTCCACACTTCAGTTCCGGTATGTATATTGTATCCATTCGATCAACAAAAGGGGTGATCGGAATTCGTTATCTACAATAACTCAAGAATTTACTTTGAATAAAGCACCTGAACATATTCCCAATACACATATACCCGAGCAGTCATTTCATGGGATCCCTGCTTCTCGTGGGATTGTATTCGGAAAGGCAATCGTCATTCATAATGACTTGATTGGAGATTATCACGAACATATCTCGCATTCACAAATTCCAGCTGAGCTTGAACGTTTCGCTCAAGCAGTGTTGAAAAGTGAGCAACAATTCAATCATGTTATTTCGATTAGTCGAGAACAATTCCCGGCTATGTCTCATATTCTTGAGACATATTCGATGATACTCATGGATTCCGATATGCATGAGTCCATTCGAAAGAAAATCAAAGAAGGATTTTCCGCAGAAAATGCAATCTTTCATAATTTTAATGCACAAAAACAGTTTTTTTTACTAGCCAAAGATCCAATCTTAAGCGAGAGAGCAGTTGATTTTGATCATGTAAGTTCACAATTATTATCTGCATTACGAAATAAAACAATTAGTCATCAAGCGTGTGAGGACAGCATTGTCATTGCAACTTCGATTACTCCAACAGATATCATGACATTCAAACAGGAAGACTGTAGAGGATTTGCTACGGAGATTGGTGGCATAGCATCCCATGCATCCATTCTTGCACGTTCACTTTCCATGACTTCAGTCATCGGCATACATGATATTGTTCATAAAGTACGAACTGGCGATGCTATCATTCTGGATGGTAATGATGGAATATTGATTGTACATCCTACCGAAGAAACCCTGCAATATTATCGTCAAAGAAGTAATGATGAAAGAGAGTATCGTGCATCATTGGGAGATCTCATTCATCATGAATCAATGACAAAGAAAGGTACTCACATTACCATTTCAGCAAATATTGATTCTTTGACTGATATTGATGAAGCAATTGCGAATGGAGCACAAGGAATCGGACTTCTCAGATCAGAATTTCAAATTGCTCGATATGGAAGAATTCCTGATGAAGAAACTCAGTTTGAATGGTATGCAACTTGTGCCAAAAAAGTATACCCTGAATATTGCACAATACGAGCATTCGATATTGGTTCCGATAAATTCGCAGAAGGTTTGCCAAAAGAGGAAAATCCTGCTTTAGGAGTCAGAGGAATTCGATTTTTGCTCAAAAGAAAAGATATTTTCAAAACACAATTACGCGCAATCATCAAGGCATCAAAAACCAAAAATGTGAAATTGATGTTGCCTATGATATCCAATGTATCTGAAGTACTTCAAACATTGGAATTACTTGAGGAATGCAAAGCAGAATTGAATGCCGAAGGTTACTTATATGATCCCCATTTACCTTTTGGCATCATGATTGAAACACCTGCATCTGCTCTGGATATTGCATCATATCTTCCGTATTGTGATTTTTTCAGCATCGGTACAAATGATCTCACGCAATATCTTCTTGCAGCAGACAGAATCAATGAACATGTGGCAGAGATCTATGATATTTTTCATCCAATTGTTTTCAGGCTCATTGAAAATCTTGTAGCCACTTGCTCACAAGCCGGTAAAGATATTTCATTATGTGGAGAGCTAGCAGGATTTACGGATGCTACCGATACATTACTTTCATTGGGATTGAAACATATCAGTATTTCCCCACCTTTGATCCCGGGAATCAAAAGAACAGTGATAGACAATGAGAGCGTATAAATCAGACAGCTTTTCTGCCTACCTTTCTGCGATTCCGATAGACATTGAGCACGATGCCTACTGATGCCATATTCATGACAAGAGCAGAACCACCAGCACTCAAAAATGGAAGCGGGATACCCATGACTGGAAATGCACCAATTGCCATTCCAATATTAACAGTGGCATGATAAAAAAAGATGATTCCCACTGATGCACTGAGTAATGAACCAAATGCATTACCTGACTGTCGAGCTATTGCTATGCATTGCATGATGAGAATTGCCAAGAGACCTATCACCAAAACGCCACCAAAGAAACCGAATTCTTCAGTTGGAACACAGAAAATAAAATCCGTCCATTGTTTTGGGATATAACGCAATTGCGTTTGTGTTCCATGCAAAAATCCTTTGCCGGAAATTCCGCCACTCCCAACAGCCATAATTGATTGAATAACATGATATCCCCTTCCCCTGGGGTCATTATCCGGATTAAGAAATGTCTGTATACGACTTTGTTGATGAGGTTTCAAAATACCATAGACATATCGAGAAGAGAATCCAATCGCTATAAATACCAATAGCATCGCCAATGCTTTCATGAGATCTCTTTTCAAGAACATCGGAACAGAAGCACTGAGAATGGAAGAAACAAATACCCATTCTCTTCCAATGAATCCCATGATGACTGAAATTGGAGCACCTACCAAAAAAGTGATAAGATTAAGACTTGCTCCTCCCCAAAACATCATCCCGAGTAGCATCACTCCATACACAGAAGCACTTCCAAAATCAGGCTCCAACATGATAAGTCCGATAGGAATTGCGAAGAGTATAATAGGCATGATGAGATCACTCCAATTACTCAAATCTCTACCTCTGGAAGATACCGATCTCGCGACAGCCAAAAGGGTGGCAATTTTACCAAGCTCGGATGGCTGAAATGTTATCGGTCCGAGAGTGAGCCAACTCTTTGAGCCATAGACCGTTTTTCCTACCACGATCACTGCAATCAGCAATAGCATTGCAATGCCATAAAGAATATAGGCATAGTCGAATAACCATCGTTCAGGCATGAACATAATGGCAATCATCACGCCACCACCAACAATACCAAATAATAATTGCTTGGTGAAATACTCACTCATTCCCGCATCATATGTTGCACTGTATATAGAAATCAATCCCATTGCAAAAAGCAATGTAGTGACCAAAATCAATACCCAGTCCAACATTGCATTGGATGGCTTAGAGCCCGAAGAAACAAATTCTTCGGTGAAATCATCATAGATGGATTGCATAGTACAATGTTCAATTACACTCGATTGATATATTCCACAGTGACTGACTCGCCATCCGTGCTGATCTTATTGATGCTTCCAAAAGCAATATGCATGTCGAATGTTCTTTGATATGGTATTTCCAATACATAAGACAAGATTGCGCGAATCACGCTTGCATGAGTGGAAATCACGACTGTTTTATAATTCTTTGTGATGATATCCTCGAAGAAGTCTTTCACTCGCAAAATCAGTTGTTCATAAGATTCACCTTCGGGAACGGTATGAAATACAACATCACGCATCCATTCCTGAAGCTCCTCTTCATCGATCTCTTCCCATTTTTTTCTTTCCCATGAACCAAAATTCAAATCAGACAATCGATCATCCTGCATTGCAGGTCTTTTGCTGATGAATTCTGCAAGTTGAATGCAACGACGAGTCGGACTCGAAAAATACACAGCATGCATTTTATCGGGAACTAGTTTCATGGTATCAGATGCCTCTTGCAAAAAGCTTGAAGCGACCGGAATTTCTGTTTGACCATAGCAAACATCATTATCAACAGCTACGGTTGTATGTCGTAAGAAATAGAGATCCATCCTATCACCGGGAAGAAATCAAATGATGTGCAAAAATACCATAATTCTTCCCTTTTCACCGACAAACTTGGGGAATTCAGGTATTAATTGCTGTGCAAAAGCAAATGTTCAGTCTTTTTCTTGGAATCAATGATCTGAATGATATATAAACCCGAAGATAGATCTTGCATGGACAATTGGATGTATTGACCTGAAATTGCCTTTGATTGTACCATTCTCCCGTGGACATCCATTATAAGAATGTCTGCAGCATCTATAGGTTGAGGCAATGAAATGGTGCATATTCCATTGTTTATTGCAATGAGCGGCCCTTGCTCTACACGTTCATTTAGAGTTGATACGCCAATATCAAACACAGCAATCGTTGAATCAGGAGCATAATCACCTTTCTTGAATGCATTACATGACCACAATGAACCATTAATGATCGCCATACCCTCGGGTTTTCCATTAGGATTTAATGTACCTAGCACATCACCATTGACCAATGATCCAATACGAATATCAGATGCATAAGTAGATATGAATACTCTATTTGATATAGTATCCACGACCAATTCTCTTGGTCCATCATATCCCATTGTACCTGTTGGAATTCCAGGCAGGACCATATTGGTTGCTAGATTGATTGGGATGATTTCATGTGAGCCATTCATGACTGTCAATGCAAGTTGATCTCGGATGACAAAGAAATTACCTGTATCTCCGAGATCAAAGAATGTTGTATTGAAAGGCAATGCTGAAGATGGAGTCGGTAAGAGCCTATACAATGTGGAATTTTTTCCTCCAAATGTACCTTCGCAAAGTATGGCAAATTCAACTTCACCCAGGAGATTTCGGAAAGGTTTAATCATTTGAGGATTGATTCCTACTTCAGTTTCCGCAATGTTTTTTTTGTCCGCAATGCTATAGAGACCGAAGGTTCCATTCTGTGTGAATGAAGTTTTATGAGACATTGCAATGACTGTTTTCTCTTCACTTCCCAAGTTGAGGGAAAGTACACATAGTGCAGTGATTGTTGATTGAGGATTTGGAAGAGTCAGTATGGCAGAATCGATCAGTTGCTGTGATGTCAAATCATAGACTTCAATTGAATTTCCATTGGGATTATAGAAATTTGAATTCGTGAATGCAGGTCTGAATGGAATTGAGAAATATGTGTGTGTGACATCTCTGCGAGCAATAAGATTTCCGGATTTTGCATGATATTTCAACCAAGAAGCAGGTAATTCACCAGTATTGGGTTCATAGATACCATCAAAGTCGATATCATTTCCATTGCAAAATACATGAACAGTATCTTCAACTTGATGAATGGAAAGTGGTTGAAAACCTGTTGGAAGCAGCTTCGGCACTTGTGCTTGTAGCACGGAAGAAGTGAGAAGCAATGCGGCGAGGATGAACTTTTTCATGAGATATTCCTTGCGATTGCCCCGAAAGAAAAGGAATTATCATGATGCCCATGCATGATGAGGAGTATATCATGCATGGCAAAGCCATAAAACCATCTCATTCGTGGAGCGCGAATGTTGTCGTAAAGACAATGATGTAAAAAACATGAGGCAGGTCTCCTGACTTTCCATCTACGATGGTTCACAGTTGCGCCACAGTACCCGATTTTCACGGGTTTCCCTATTCTCCTCTCAAAAGAGGCACCTCATGATGTAAAATGTAAATCAATCAACAGATATTTGTGTCTTCTGAGATTGAATGGTTTGAAAAATACTAAATCCGAATGCAATCACCAAACCTGCAGACATTGTAAGAAAGGCAAAAACAATTCTTTTGGGTGAAATCTGTTTTCTGGGTGGAATTCCGGCTTCAATGATTTGTATGGCCGGAACATCTCTGATTTCTTGAATATATTCTTGAGTCCTCTGAGATTGCAAATATGCATTGATCTGTTCCATGATTTTGATATCTCTAAGCATGGTGACATAAGTCTTAGACAATGCAGGCAATCTGGAGAATGGAATGGAAAATGCATCACTTGATACTCCCCCATTTTGTACTTTGGAATATTGACCTCTCAATGATGCAACTTTCTTTTGCAAAAGTGCAATTGCAGGTGCATCAGATTGATATTGTTGTTCAGCAACGGATAATTCAATTTGTGCTTTTGATAATTCGGCACCGGCGGCAACTGCACTTTCCACGAGAGCTTTTGCTTGATTCTCTAGCTCCAATACTTTATTCTGCTGTTGAAACATTTGCATGGCTTCATAGGCAGAGTCAAGTGAAACACGATTTTGAGACATGAGTGTATCGATAAATATTCTTGCTCTTCTTGCAGATGTCATGCTCTTGTTTTTGATCAAAGCATCAATACCGGATGAAGCTTTATTTGCGATGATGGAGGCCATGACTGCGGCATGTCTTTTTTGTTCTGTATCGGGAAAGAACTTCGTTGCCCACTGAGCTTCTATGATCACAATTCCACTTCTGCGAGTATCAATATTCAATGCTTCTTGTATCGCTTCTGTTTTCTCTTCTTCGGGTATTGCGGAAAACAGAGCGAATGTATCGAGTGCTTTGGATTTCACGATGGATTCAGCGAGTGACCGCGACAAAACAATCTCAGGAGAGAGAAAACTATTTTTGGCATCTGTACCGGGTATCATTCCACCTAATCCGCCAGGAAGAGAGCCGGATAGAAGTGAAGCCAGACCCATTCCGGAATTTTTTTGATCAGCCGGAAGCACCATGACTGTGGAGAGATAAGTATGCGGTATCACATAACTCAAACCCAAACCAAACAAGAGCGAAACAAAAGATATGATGACTATGCTTTTTAATCGCTTTTGTAGATAATCAATCAATGTTGGAGATTCTGTTGTATTCATTGATATCACTTTGATTGTTGAGATAATGTATACAAAACCCCAACAACAGTCACAATCTGTGCTGTAATGGTCAATGCCATGCTTAATATCTGTGTGAACGTCACTTTGGATTCAGGGATTTCCGGTACTAATATCTGATCCCCTGGTTGCAATTCATATTCATCATCTTCTGCTATGAATTGTTCACCTCTTTGCTTTAAGATCAATGTTTCATCTTCATCTGCACGCGTAGAAAATCCACCAGCAGAAGTGATATAATCACGATAGGAAAATTGTGGATTGAACTTGATTCTACCGGGATTTTTTACTTTTCCAAATACATTGATGAAGTCTTTTTTCTTACTGATATGAATGGAGTCTTCATGCTCCAATGTCATATGCGGAATACCTTTGGACTGTTTTGTTGAAAAATCAACAGCAATCATACCACGTATTTCTCTTTTCTTTTCACGCATGAATGCCTTTTCTCTTTCTGAAAGCGCATCTGGAGGAAGTGCCATCAATCTCCAGTATTCAATGTCATATACATTGTTGTCATCACTTTGGCGTATCAACAGTGAACTCTGTGGATATGCTTCTTTGGTTAATCCACCCGCTCTCTCAATCAAATCATGAATATTCACTGATTCAGGATCAATTGCATAACGACCGGGTTTCAAGACTTCACCGGTAATTGAAACAGTGTGTGGTTTTCTCCAATTGTACTTTTTTCTTACAGCAATTCTATCACCCGATTCCAATGTGATATCTGTATCAGTGGATTTCACAAACCATGTCTTGATTGTTCGATCATCGGCATTAAATCGTGATATCTCTATGGAATCAATGATAGCTGTTTCCAGAAATCCACCTGCGGATATTATTGCACTTGATAGTAATTCGCCTTCTTTGAATTCAAATAATCCGGGCTTTCCAACTTCACCGCTCACTTCAAATGTGAGATTGGAAGATTGCGCAGGTACAAAAATCACATCACCACCATTCAAGAATGGATTACCTGATTTGTCACCTTTAAAGAAGAAATCATGCAAATCAACGGGTATGGATTGTGTCTGAGCAGAAGTATTGGTGCGTGTGATGGAGATTTTCCTCATGGATGCATCATACATCAAACCACCTGCTCTGTCAATGATCTCCGAAACTCTGTCAGCCGGAGTGGCCGGAATGATTCCTGGTTTCCTAATTGCACCTCTAATAAACACTTTAAATGTTCGCATTTTTCGTAATGTTAGAGAAACGGAGGGTGACTTAAGAATTTTCATCACTTCAGCAGAAACCAATATTTCAGCTTCATGGAGTGATAATCCTCCGATCTGAATTGCTCCAATACCGGGAATGATGATTCTTCCATCTGGCGAAACGGGAATATCAATATGCGAAGGGACCTCAGGTTTATAGAGAATTGGGGCTATAAATACAGTCAGGATATCATTGGGACCCAGAATATATTGCTTTGGATCAATTGGAGTTTCAACCAATCCCAGTGTTTCTTTGGAGAGTAATTCAGCTTTTTCAAGTGCGGTGGTATCATATTCACCGAGCTTCATCATACCGGGTTTGGGAAGTTTGATCGCACCTGTAACCTGAGCATTGAGCGAATGTCCTAGCAATAGGAAAAGGAGTGCGGAGAATACAATGCAATGCAAAAATTTCATCATGTTCATCGAATGCTTGGTCTTGTGAGACGCATTGGGAGGAATTCCAAACCATTGACAGCGACTCTGGAATATGGTAAAGAATGCGTGATAACGAACTCAGTACCAAGACTTTCGGTTGTAAATATACATGGTTTTGCGCAACCTATCTCAATTCGAATGGTTTTTCCTTCTGAGTCTATCTTTATCAATTCCTCTACTCCCTGTACGGCTTTGATGGTGTCTGTTTGCATGATAATGCGCTCACCATCCCGTATGAGAATGCCTTTTTGAGTATAATCGAAGGTAATTCCCGGTAAGGTTGAATCTCCTTTGACTGTTTTTCGAAGAATGACTCTCAGGCCATCCCCTTTCAATACAGAGGCATTCATCAATAAGCGAAAATCCGTGATTCTTGGTACGGATACTGCCACTTTTCCATCTTCTTTAAGAACATAGCCATTTTCATAGACGATATCAACCGAACCAAGTGGAGATAAGACCTGTCCTAGACATCTCACAAAAAATCCGCTTCTCCATTCAAAAGAATCTGGGGAAGGAGGAAGCAAGCTATCGAGATATTCCATACATCCATTCAATAATAAGATGGAAACGGAAAGGCAGGAAATGATCAATCGCACCATGTTATTTTTTGCCATAGCGCAATTCGTCCTTATAGAATATTCTATCATATAAGCCAATTCCCAAGCCGATATAATAGATATCAAAATCTCGAAGTGTATTGAATGTACTTTGGAATTGAGCAATTTGAGAGCCGGAAGAATATCCCGCTTGCAAAAAGGCATTGATTTGCTTGCTGATGCGGAATGATAATTTGGCACCCATATGTACCATATTCGTTGGATAATAATTGTATTCAAGAAATGGCTCCACCACTGCATCATTCGAAATGACATTTTGCCAATACCCGATTCTCATAGGTAAAATTCCAATTCCGCCTTCGCTATTTCCAAAGAGGAGAAAATTGACAAGCGATGTACCGAGCGTGAATTTGTTATTTCCAAGTGGAATAAACATTGAAGTTGGAGCAAGTCTGGCAATGATACCTTTGAATGGAGTATTTGTATTGGGATCAAAAAATGGTTTTTCAGCATTGGAAAAAGCGCCCATGACCGATGCCAAACCAATCTGCCAGCCGGAATGTTCATGATATTTCCACTCTTTTTCGGTTTCAGGAACCCTATTCAGAAAATCAAGAAAGGAAGTACCAATCCCGGCATAAGGAATATAATTTTTTGCAATGAAAGGAATAGCCACACCAATATAGGTTCGAAGATTCATACCGCCAATCGAACCCAAATCACCAGAAACACTGATATTTACATAAGGATCAGGAAAGAGCGAAAATCCAATGGATGGAGTGACTGCTACATATGGTATGGTTTCTTTGAAAAAGAAACGTTTGCGAATATAGATCGGAGCAATACCGGTGAGAGAATTATTGAATGTATTGTCACCGATGATAGACTCATAATAATGTGTTCCCAATGTCCAATCAGGATCATCATTAAACCAACGGAGTCTTTTTTCCATGATGCCAAGTCTATAAATCGCTCCCGGGAAAATATTGCTTGTTGAAGGAGCTCTGCGATTGTCATAATCCCGATTGAAATACCCAAAAATCCCGAAGAGTCCACCATTGAGGGAATTCTGCATCGACCCACCGCCAACAATTCCAATGGTTTCCAATAAACCAATCCGGATAAAATTTGGATAATCTCTTGTGGTGGAAGAATCTACCTGCATGACATCTCTGCGCATTTCAACAATACGAGAGGTTGGATAGACGATACCATTGTCTCTCTGACCAGGAGCATTTCTCACTGCATCGATGATTGTGGTATCTCGAAGAGTTCTCGTATAGATATCCTTTTCTGTTCTTGTGATCATTTCATCTATCCCACCCATATTGGTGAGACTCGAACATCCAATGAGGAAAAAGGATATGATACAAATGAAATGGATAGGTATGTTGAAATTCATGAAGTGATTCTCTTTCTTAGGCAATAGTGCATTGTGTGGTCAAAACATCTTGAATCTCGGCAGTAATGACATCACCCGAATATAATGGGCCAACTCCTTCAGGAGTTCCCGTGAGGATACAATCACCTGCTTTGAGATGAAAAATGGAATGACAATAGGCGATGAGTTCTTCGAAGGACCGTTCCATCATGGTTGTGTCACCTTTTTGACGCAATTCTCCATTGATATTCAGTGAAAATGTACAATGTGGATATGATTCCATTGGGAAAATGGTAGATACCGGAGCTGATCCGGCAAAACCTTTGCTGATTGCCCAAGGCTCACCTTTTTGCTTGGCAATTGATTGAATATCACGCAATGTAAGATCCAATGCAATGCCATACCCTGCGATATATTTCTCAAAACCATTCTGTACACCCAATGGAATATCATCGCCAATCACAATGGCAATTTCCACCTCATGATGCATTTCTTTTGAAAAGGATGGACATGTCAGAGAGGCATTCTCAAAAGGAATATATGCAGTGCGTGGTTTAAGAAAAACGAGTGGTTTATCCGGAACTGAAGCACCCATTTCTCTGGCATGAGCGGAATAATTTCTACCTATGCAATAAAAAGTACTTACTGAGATTTGCCTACCATCATTTACATTGAAATATTCATGATTAGAAAGATTCATCATTGAAATTCCTGATTCTGTTGTTGTTTGTTCTTTGGTATTGCATTTTCTTCAATCAGTTCTTTTGAATCAGATATTTCTGAAGAATCTGCAGGAGTAAATCCAAAGCTTTTCAATCTATACTGTATGCCGGGAGTGGAATACACTTTTTGCATCATTCTACCCCAAATAGGTGCGGCGGCTTTCCCACCCTGACCATACCAACCGGTGAATTTGATTCGCCTGTCATCAAATCCGACCCAAACACCTGCTGCCAATTGCGGAGTAAGCCCAACAAACCAGGCATCGGCATAATCATTTGTCGTTCCTGTTTTTCCGGCAGCATCATAAGAAAAGAATGATCGAATGGAAGATGCTGTACCTCCGGTTACCACACCACGCATCATTTTTACCATAGATTTTGCCACATCGGGTCTGAGTGCATCAACCAAATCTACCTGTCTGCTCCTTTGATAAATGATTTTTCCACGTTTATCTTCAATTCTTTGAATAAACACAGGAGCGATGCTAATTCCATGATTTAAAAATGTCCCAAAAGCGGACGTCATTTCTAGTGGCGTCACTTCTTCAGCACCAAGTGCAATTGTTGGGAATGGATCCAATTCCGATTTTATACCCATGCGATGTGCTAAAGCAATGACTTCAGAAGGCGATGTATGCTCTGTTATCAAACGAGCTGCAACTGTATTGATAGAAAAGCGCAATCCACCTGCAAGCGAAATTGGTCCACTGGAAGATCCACCCGGACTCCACACTCCTCCGGAGGGCAAGGTATAGGAAAAGGGACCACTTTCAATTGCGGTTTCAGGTGTGAGTCCATTCAACATTGCACTTGCATAGACAAAAGGCTTGAAAGATGAACCAGGTTGTCTTTTGATTTGCACTGCATGGTTTAATGTATATCTGGAATCACCGGCCAATGCTAAACCTTCGGGTGATGAACCAACCATTGCCAGTATATGTCCGGTCATTGGATCAATAACATTCACACCAGTTTGGATAGTGGTTGCTTTTCGTTTCACGGAATCAATGAATGCTTGGTTTTTCATCGCCTGCTGAATCATGAATTCTTTTTTGGCAGGATCTGTCAAGCTGAGATATTCCGGCTTTTCCATGACCGCTTGTTTAATAAGATAATTGAGCAGTTTTTGTTTTCCTTTCCAGCCCCAATTCTTTCTGAATGTTTCTTGAAAACCGGTAAGATGCTCCTGAACCGCTTCATTGGCAGCTTGCTGAATGCGAGAATCTAATGTGGTGAAAATCACCAAACCATCTCGGTATAAATTATTGTCTTGTAAATTAAATTGATCATCTTTCTCTAATGCCTGTCGAATCATTTCAACAAAATGAGGTGCAATAGATTCATCCTTCATCCCAAGTCTTCCGCGATTCAGAAATATTGGTTGTATAAGGGATGCATTATATTGATCCTCTTCAAGAAAGCCCATATCAGCCATCATAGATAATACGAGATTCCTTCTCTTCAATGCTTTTTCATAATTGCCGATGGCTGAATAGTTTTCGGGTCCTTTCAATAATGCAATCAAATACGCACATTCTGCCGTGGTTAATTGAAGTGGTGTCTTTTTGAAATACAATTCAGATGCCACTTGAATTCCATATGCTCCTTTTCCGAAATACACGGTATTGCAATACAATTCAAGGATTTCTTTTTTGGTATATGTCTGTTCTATTTTTATGGCTGTAATTGCTTCCTTAAGCTTTCGTGTGATACTGACTTCACGATTGAGAAAGAGATTTCTGGCAAGTTGTTGGGACAAAGTAGAGGCACCTTCTTTTGCCCTGAATGCAATGATATTTTTAATGAAAGCCTTTGCAATTCGCATTGGATGAATTCCCCAATGATCATAAAATGCACGGTCTTCGGTAGCTATCAATGCATTAATGACATCTTTGGGAATACTATCATATGGAATGGAAGAGCGTTTTTTTATGAAAAACATATCGAGAATCTTGCCATCAGCACTCAGTACTTTTGTAGCCAATTCCTGCGGCGGATTTTCTAGTTGATCAAATGATGGCAATTCATCAACAATAAACATATTGATATAGAATGTCATCCCCAATACCACAAAAAGTATTGCCCCGATGCTCATCAAAAGGAATTTATTTACTGTCATAAACAATTTTCCGACATGATTCTAAGTGCCCGAATTTAGTGGCAAAATTACAAAAAAGCATCGAGAGACTTCATAGGGATAATCCTCGTTTGGAAGTTCTTTCCTTGGTGAATCTTTGAATTACCGCTAACTTTACATGGTTCTTTTTTCATAATTAGACAGTTCCATGGCATTTCCTTGTATCAGAGGCCATCATATCTATGATGGTATATTGAATTCCGAAAGCATTGTCCTAGATCTCGGCGGTCATAAAGGAGAATTCAGTTCAATAATCAGCAATCAATATCATTGTACTTGTCATGTAATTGAAGCAATGCCTGCATTGTATGCTTCCATTCCAAAAACACAGAACATTCACACATATCACTATGCAGCTTCTGATAAAGATGGAATGATGTCATTTCACCTATCTTCCAATCCTGAATCAAATTCTCTGATTCGTACAAATGATGCATTCACATCAACAATAGAAGTTCCGACGATTTCTATTCCTTCCTTTTTACACAAATATGGAATACCAAGAATTGATGCTCTGAAAATGGATATTGAAGGAGCTGAAATTGCTGTATTGAGAGGAATGTCGGATGATTTGTTGAAATCCATTAAACAAATCACAGTCGAATTTCATGATTTCATCCCTGAAATGAAGATGGAACAAGATGTTCTTGATATCATCTCCAGATTGAAGTCACTTGGATTTGCATGTATAGTCTTTTCAAGAAAAACACATTTTGATGTATTATTTCTCAATACAAGAAATGTATCTCAAGTTGATATAATCATGGCAAGAATGACAAAATATAGACATGGAATTGGAAGAGTAATCAGAAGAAACTTGGGTTTGAATACAGATCACTGATATGTTTACTCTCAAATTTTCAATGAATTAGATATTTTTCAGAAGAATTTCGAGAGCGCGGGAACATGTCAATATGTGACGATGTTTACGGAGAAGTGAAAGTATTCTGGTACGCATCCCGCTTTCACCACAACAACAAAGCCCCAATTTGGGGCTTTTTTTATGCTATTGGGGGTTTATCCAAGAGAATCAATCCTTCTGTTCGATCTCTGTGATAGCCGATTTCCCAGTCATTCTTGAACAAAATCACTTCTCTATCAGCATCATCAAAAGCAAATGTCAATGTTGCACTATTTGGTTTCACATCTCCACCGAGCCAACGCATTCTGGTGAATGGCAGTCTGTCCAATTTCACCTTTTCATTGTATTCCGACTCCATTCTGGCCTGAAACACTTGTAATTGAAGTTCACCAACCGCTGCTATGAGTGGAGTTGGAGAATGATGTGCATCGCTGAAAATCTGCACGACGCCTTCCTCTCCTAATTGCTCAATTCCTTTGCGGAAACTCTTGCTGAATGATCCTGATGCAGGAAATAATTTTGCAAATATCTCGGGAGCAAATCTCGGGAATTGTGGGATTGTGAAATCAGGTCCTGTTGTGAGTACATCACCCACGAGAAATGTTCCAGGATTTGAAAGACCAATCACATCACCCGGATAAGCCACATCGATGATATCTCTGTCTTGTCCAAAAATCTGAAAAGGATAATTAATTTTCACTTCCTTTCCACTTCTCGGATGCTTTGCCGTCATGCCTCTCTCAAAAATCCCACTCACAATTCTAAAGAAAGAAATGCGATCTCTGTGTGCCTTATTCATATTTGCTTGCATCTTATACACAAAGCCCGAAAAATATGAACTATCGGGTGCAATAAGTCCCGCAGAAGACCCCATACCCTGAGGAGATGGAGCCAAGTCAATCAAATATTGGAGAAAATTTTCAATGCCAAAATTCGTGATTGCGCTTCCAAAAAAGACCGGTGTGATGATTTCCTGCAAAAATGCTTCATGCTCAAAAGGAGGAAGTGCTGCTTCAACAAGTTCAATTTCCTCAAGAAACTTTGCATGCGCATCTTCGCCGATCAATGCTTTGAAACTCGGATCATGTATGCCTTTTGTGCTTACCGGAGCTCTATGTTTGTTACCCTCTGTTTTTTCGAACAAATGCAATACACCGGAGGATCTTTCATATACACCACGAAAACCGGGTCCATCTCCAATTGGATATGTGAGCGGAACTGCAGTGATACCTAACACTTTTTCAACATTATCCATCAATTCAAATGGTGAAAGAGCAGGGCGGTCCATTTTATTGATGAATGTAATGATAGGAATGCCACGATCTCTACAAACCTTAAATAGTTTTACAGTTTGTTCTTCGACTCCTTTTGCAGCATCAAGTAGCATGATTGCGCAATCAACTGCCATGAGCGTGCGATAAGTATCCTCAGAGAAATCTTGATGTCCGGGAGTATCCAGTATATTCAATAAATACCCATCATATTCAACTCGCATTGCACTTGATGACACCGAAATACCACGTTCTTGCTCGATGCTCATCCAATCAGAAGTTGTTGATCTATGTTTTCCTCCTGTAACTGCACCGGCACTACGAATAGCACCTGAATACAAAAGTAATTTTTCAGTCAAAGTTGTTTTTCCAGCATCCGGATGCGAGATGATGGCAATTGTTCTTCGTCGTTGAATTTCAGTATGTAGTTCTGACATCATTCCTTCTCATTGTGCCAATAAAGCATCTATTTTCATTGATGTTTGTTCAATGAATGTTTGTTCTTCTGCAAGTCCTACTTCCATGAATCGACCAATCCCATTTTTATCAAGTATGAACTTGGATGGAATGCCCGTCACGCCATATCCTTTTACCATCTCATCTTTCAAGTCAAAAAGAATTGGGAATGTATATGGATTTTTACTGAGGAATGTCTTGACGGATGCAAATCTATCTTCAACTCTTTCCCATACATTCACTACGGCAAATATCACATCAGGATTGTTTTTATACTTGTCATATAATTTTTGTAAACCGGGAAATGAACGAATGCATGGACCACACCATGTTGCCCAAAAGTCAATAAACACGACTTTTCCTTTCCAATCATCAGGTGTTATTGTTGTACCATCAGCAGTTTTCAATTGTCCGGGAACAATGGGAATAGAAAGTTGATCTTGCAAAATCAATTGCTGTTTTGCCAAAGCGCCATTTTTCTTGAGTTCTGAAATCTCAACTTCATAGTCACCTTTGATAAGATCCTGCTTGCTTAGATATTCAAATAATGCTTTATGATCAGACAGAATTTTATCGGACATATACCCCATTGAAATTGCCTTTGATGCCAATGCATACGCTTCTTGTTGATTCGAAAGTGCATCATGCAATTCAATCATGCTCTGATAAACAGTAGTCATTTGCATGATGTCCAATTTATCAGCATATCCATCTGCCACTTCTTTATATAGCAATAGCGACTTTTCATGATTCTTCATGCGTTTATTCACAAATGCTGGGGCGAGTAATGCTTCTGCAATCACTTTTTTTCGTTCCTCAGCAAATTCACATGGTGCCAAATATTTTGGTTGTACAACAGAAGCTTCATCTTTGGCAAAAAAGACTGCTCTCTCAGCCCAGCGTAATGCTTCTTTGAGTGAATCAAGTTCAAGGAAGGTATTTGCAAGATCTAGAGAAGGCGTAGTTGGCAAAGTCGGATCACGCAAGAAGCGCTCTGTCAACATAGAAAGTTTGCCTTCTTTCAATTGAATACGTATATATGACTCAGCGATAGAGAGAATAGAATATGAAGAAGGATATAAATTGATATAACTTTCCGCATTCACAATGAATTCATCTTTTGTTTTTGAAGAGAATACTCTGTTGGCAGAAGCTTCTTCAGAAAATTCATCAAGTGGATGAAGATATTCATATTGTTTTTCAACAGAATCTGCCATTTCAGGATTTCCGGTGATGCGCAGAGCCTGAGTCAACATTCTATTTTCCGCTTCGGAATCCGTATCAACAGCATTCTCAGTCAAAAAAGCAGACATTGATTTCTTCAAACTATCTCTGTCAATTTGTTTTGCCATGAATGGAAGTATTCTCTCAAAGAAATTTCTTTGAAATGTAGTAAAAGAATAATCTTTATTGTTTTGCAATATCTCCATTGCCAATGCTATATTCTGCTTTCGTGCGCATTCTTCGGGGAATGATTCGGAATAAGAAATGATTCTTCTCAGTGACTGTCCTTCCGGTGTTTTTCCATCTTTGTCAAGTGGAAGCAATTCCCAGTAATTACCACTATTGTTATCACTATATTTTGAACCATCGCCAACTTTCACGAGAATGAGTGCGGCATCAGTCTTCGGAACAAATTTTGCAATAAACGATAAACTGTCTTTACTTTTTGCTGTCGGAAATGATTCCAATGCATATTGCACGGCATATGGCTTTTTGTCACGGGCGGTATAATTATGAATAATCGCATAGATTTTTTTTGCCTTTGCGAGAGATGCTTTGGATGCGGTGTATTGAATCACCACAGTATCAATACCTCGCTTGGGCATTGCAGGTTGAATCTGCATCGTGCCTGCATTGAGCATGGTAGTCAATAAGAACAATGCTTGAAGGAGAATAAAAACAGCTTTCATGGTAAACCTAAAAATGAAGTCAATGGTAATGTTCCTTGAATCACAGCTAGAAAGTCTTGTTCTGTGAGAATTGGAATATTCAATTCGCGTGCTTTATCCAATTTTGAACCGGCTTGTAAACCGGCAATGATGCATGTTGTTTTTTTACTGACTGAACTAGTGACCTTTCCGCCTCTTTTTTCAATTTCTTCAGAAGCCTCTTTTCTTGTCATGGCAATAAGTTCACCTGTCAACACAATACTATATCCTGCGAATTCATCAGTTCTCAATTGCATTTCAGACTCATCAATGCTACATTGAAGGCCGGCATTGTTTAATGCTTCCAGCATGGCCATTTCATGTTCATCTTTGAAAAATTCAATGAGTGAATGTGCAATGGAATGACCAACTTCTTTGATTTCCAGCAATTGATTCAGATCTGCATTTTGCAAAGCTTCAATCGAACCAAAATGTTGTGCAAGAGTCTTTGACATACCTTCTCCGACATGTCTAATGCCAAGGGCAAATAACACTTTTCGGAATGGTTGATTCTTACTTTGCTCGATGGATTCCAATAATTTTTCGACGCTTTTCAAGCCCCATCGATCGAGGGATAGAATGCTGTCTTTTTTTTCTTGAAGAGAATAAATATCTGCTATGGAATGCAAAAGACCCAATTCCACGAATTGATCAATCACTTTTTCTCCCAATCCTTCAATATTCATGGCATCTCTTGAAGCGAAATGTTCAAGTCTGCGACGAATCTGCCATGGACATTCCGGATGCATGCAGAGATAATGTACCTCTCCTTCCGGATGATGCAATTCAGAATTAATTGGACAAGGACAAATGTGTGGGAAGCTAAATTTCAAAGCATCCGGATGTCTTTTCGATGCAATATATCCGGTGATTTTAGGAATGACATCGCCACCTTTTTCAACAATGACTGTATCCCCTATTCTGACATCTAATCCACGAATAAAATCTCCATTATGCAATGTTGCGCGGCTTATGGTACTGCCGGCCAATGCAACAGGTTCAAGTTCAGCAACCGGAGTGACGACCCCGGTTCTACCTACTTGGAATGTAATATCTCGTAATATTGTCTCTGCTTTCTGAGCTTCATATTTAAAGGCAATTGCCCATTTTGGAGCACGTGCTACAGTGCCCAAGATTCTTTGCTGAGGTAAGGAGTCGACTTTTATGACAATACCATCGATTCCAAAAGGCAATGTTTCTCTTTTAGATTCCCATTCTTGGATGAAATCCATCACTCCATCTATATCATCAACTTTTTTGCTATAGGGACTTACAGGGAAACCCATTGTTTTCAAGATTGCGAGTCGTTCCGCATGTGAATTGCCAGTGTTTTCAGAATCTGCATCTAAATAATAGCAAACAATTTTCAGTGGTCTCTTTGCTACTTCTGTTGAATTATGTTGTTTTAGCGTCCCGGCAGTTAGATTTCTTGGATTTGCGTATGTCTTCTCTCCGGCTTCTTCTCTGGCTTGATTCAAAGCCAAAAATGCGGCATTTTCCATATAGACTTCCCCTCTGATCTCCAATTCTTGATTCAATTCTTCAAATTGAATATGCTGAATCTTGAGAGGTAATTCTTTTATGGTTTTGATATTGGCGGTAACATCATCACCAATTTCACCATCCCCACGAGTTACGGCTCTTTCCAATACACCATTGCGATAATGAAGACTGATAGCAACACCGTCAACTTTCAATTCGCATACATATGGATGATGTGGATTATCGAGTCCTTGCGTCACTCTTTCATCAAAATCACGAACTTCCTCTTCAGAATATGTGTTTGCGAGCGATAGCATTGGTTTTTTGTGCATCACTTGAACAAACTCTTTGAGTTGAGAGCCACCTATTCTTTGCGTTGGGGAATCAGGTGTGAGGAGTGTTGGATCATGTTGTTCCAAGTCTTGCAATTCTCTAAACATCGCATCATATTCCCTATCACTCATGATTGGATGAGCTTCTACATAATAGGCATGATCTGCTGAATTGATGATCGCGCGCAATTCTTCTGCTCGCTTTGAGGGCGATTGTTCGCTTGAATCGGCTGAAAATATGTCGAATTGACTCATGAATCCAAATGAAGGAATTGACATTGAAGTGCAAAAATACCTCTTTCATTCATAGGGACAATCATATCCCCGGAATGATCACAATCACATTGAATTTGTAATTTGCGATATGACATATCTATTTCGCATATTGATACTTATGTTTCCGCTCGTGGCATTGCTGTCTTCTTGCACGGTGCTGCGCCCCCGTTCTTTATTCAAAGATCTGATTTGTCCACCACCTCCATCACAAGATTGTTATCCCAAACGCTTCACGGGTCCTGTTTTAGATACCGCATCTCAAGGAAAAGAGCGATTTATGAGGATTCGCTCGGTTGAAGGCTTGAATTCCCCCGTGATCGATGAATGGAATATTTCATTTCTCTGGGATTCGACCATTTGGAATACCGCATCTGCCGGTGGTAGTCAGATTTTGAGATCCATTCGATTCTATAATGAAAAGACTGTTTTAGAGATATATACCCCTGAAATGGAGGAAAATGGCTCTCTTGGTTTTGTGACGGGAGATTCGAAAAAAGCAATAGCAGCCAGAGTGTCAGCCGGTGCATATCCCGGTGATGCCGATATTGTGAATTCCGAAGTATCCGTGAATACTATCAAACCCAAGAATTCCTTGGAAGTCTCTTCTCTCTTGCATTGGGAATCACATCCGACGCTTTCACCAGATGGCACTATATTGATATTTGTTAGTGATAGAATTGGATCGATCAAAGGGACCGATCTCTATGTTTCCATCAAAAATGGTAATACATGGAGCGAGCCCATGAATTGCGGACATATCATCAATTCAAAATGCGATGAATTGAGTCCATTTATTACCAAAGCGGGAAATATGCTCCTCTTTGCTTCATCTGGTCATGCAAATCTTGGCGGTTATGATATCTTCGCTTCCATGTTTGATCCGGAAACGGTAAAGAAAGCAGTACAATCTCGAGATTCGATTGCTCTTGCTAGAGCATTTGAGCAACCATCCAATATTGGTGCGCCAATAAATACCATTCATGATGAGTTATTCCCTTCTTCTCCGAGTAATCGCATAGATACATTGCTCTATTATAGCTCCAATCAATTGTTCCCGGGTGAGGATTTTTCCTTCGACATATTTGTCTATCATCCTGCTTATCAATTTGATACAGTGAAGCAGTCTCCTATTGTTAAATGGCAAATGACATCTCCAACACTGAAAAGAGCTGATAAGCTGGATCCAAAGACAATTATCACGATTGAAGGGAAAGTGATTGATGAGGACAGCAAAAAACCTGTCAACAATGCTGAGGTGACAACAACATTATATCCGGAAAATGAGATCATAGATCAACAAATGACTGATACTGCCGGGAGATATACTGTCAAAGTAGCTACAAATCGTCCTGTGAGAATTTCTGCAGAATCCGATGAACTCTTTGAAAATGCACTTATTTACACATTTACGATGTCCGATTCCAATGCAGTGATTGCGGATGCTTTAAAATTACCCAAGTCTATAGCTCTTCGCGTAAATTTCCCAACCAATGAATTCAAAGACCCATATCCATTTGTTCTGGATTCCAATGGAAATGAAACGACTGTACCGTATCAGCAAGCTATCCTCAAAGTGGCACAAAATCTTCAGAGATTTCAGCAAAATATCGGCACTTTGGCCATTATTGGTCATACAGATGAGGTAGGAAGCAATGACTATAATATGAAACTTGGCCAAAGAAGAGCGGATTTTATCGTCAAGCAATTGGTAAAATTGGGCGTTCCAGCACAATTGCTCAAATCTGAGTCAAAAGGAGAAGAAGCTTTACCGAAAAAAAGACTTTCTGAAGACAATGACACTTATAATAAACGCTGTCGAAGAGTTGAACTATTCAAGCTCATTCGCTGAAAACGTGGAAAATTCAGCGATTTTCAATCCATTAAATTCCCTAATTTTGCAGACTGATCACCATCAAAAACACGGAGTTACTCCATGAATATCCTTGTGTGTATATCACAGGTACCTGATACCACAGCCAAAATCCAAGTATCCGGCGATGGAATATCCATTGAAAAAGCCGGTGTGAAGTTTATCTTGAATCCATATGATGAATTTGCAATCGAAGAAGGACTTCGCTTGAGAGAGCGTTTCGGAGGCACTGTAACGGCATTGACCGTTGGC
>Ga0172367_10003038_pt1 | contig 22276 bp, 20 predicted proteins | sample Lak10m_FD_114542 | JGI IMG/M metagenome (GOLD analysis project Ga0172367, IMG submission 114542) | Freshwater microbial communities from Kabuno Bay, South-Kivu, Congo - kab_022012_10m | ecosystem: Environmental > Aquatic > Freshwater > Lake | place: Democratic Republic of the Congo: South-Kivu... | reverse complement strand
TTGCCCATAATATGCGAAAACTGGCAGGCTGAGGCCCGCCAGTTTTTTGCCTTTTTCCCGTTTCGCTCGTTCTCGTGCGTTTTTAGGACTTTTCTCTCTTGCTTTTTGGACAGCCCCTTTTTTTGTTTAGACACTTTATCCATTGCAAAGATAACCAATTTTCTGGATACAATTGTCAAGTGCATTCAAAAACAAACTTCCTTTTACTCATCTCTTCCTTGATTCTTGCCGGGTGCGGAGTGGAAACCGTCACGCCCAATGCAACCCTGCCAGAGTTTGTCACCGCAACCCTGCCGCCTACAGCAACACCTTTCGCCACCCACACATCTCTGCCGCCAACCGCTGTTGCAACCGTTGCTCCGATCTCCGGGCGGACAACCACAGAGGTCAACTTACGACAGGGAACATCCACCGCCAGCCCTTCGCTTGGGACGATCCCTGCTTTCAGCAATATTCAGATCACAGGCAAAGATACCAGCGGACTGTGGGTGCAGGTGATTTTCAATGGCAATACAGGCTGGGTGCGCGCCGATTTCGTGCAGGCAGACGATGCCGCAGCGGAGATTCCAGTTCTTGGGGGCGAGGCAGGCAGCGGGTCTGGGTTTAGAGGCGTGGTTTTGAGGGGAGTAAACATCCGCAGTGGACCAGGCACAAATTTTGATTCGCTCGGGCTGCTCAATCAAAATGATGTGGTGCCGGTTACAGGCAGAGATTCATCTGGCGGGTGGTTTCAGGTGGAATATCAAAATGGGTCTGGCTGGATCGCAACAGAGTTTTTGCAAGTTGAAAACTCTGAAGCAATCCCCGTTATAAACGCCGCACCACAAACATCTGCGCCTTCTGAAATTTCGCCGCAAACAGAGGCGGCGTACTTTGCAAAAACTGCCCGAATGGATAATGACTCGCCCAGTTTGCCGCTCGCTGTTTTCGAGTTGGGTGAAAATACCAGCAAAGTTTTCTTTCAAGGGGATGTTTCCGCTCCGGCAGGTGATACGGAAGATTGGATCGGCTTTTCTAGTAATGGTGGGCAAGTTGCAATTCAAGTTTTATGCAGCGCCGGACCGCTTCATGTAGAATTATTAAAACCCAATGGAACAGTCGAAATTCTTTCAAGTGAATGCAATAAAGAAAGTATTGTCACGCTTGCGCCCAAACAGACGTACACACTCAAGATTGCTTCATCACCCTCAAACGAATCTTTATATATTCACTATCAAATAAAACTTAATATTGTGTTTCATTAACCATACGGAAAACGGAGAGAACAGACATGAAAAAGACGGCTTACTTCTTTTTACTCATTATCATTGCCCTCGTTTCACTGGCGGCATGTCAGGATACTGCTTCGACATCATTGACGGCAACCTTAAGCGAAGTGACCGGCGCGGTGGAACTCAAACAGGCAGAACAGGCTGATTTTACGAAAGCCGAAGCCAACCTGGTTCTAAATGTAAATGGACAAGTTCGCACCGGCGAAGATGGACGCGCCCGCCTCGATCTTTCTTCGGGGACGATCATCCGTGTGGCGCCCTCTTCGCTTTTCACACTCGCCTCCAACGAAGAAGTGGAAGGGGGGCTGTTTACCAAAATTGCCCTTGAAGCCGGAAAGGTCTTTGTCATTCTCAATGGCGGTCAGGCAGATGTAGAAACCCCTTCTGGCGTGGCTTCGGTAAAAGGCTCTTACCTAAGCGTGCAGGTAGTGGATGGAAAAATCGTCATCACCTGTCTTGAGGGGAATTGCTCTCTGGCGGGAAACAATGGTGAAGAGATCGTCATCCCTGAAGGTTTTATGCTGACCTTCATCCAAGACCCAAATACCGGTGAGTGGGGTTCTCCGGTTTTAGGAAACATGACCCCCGAAGAATTTGAAGACTGGCTAAACAACAATCCAGAAGCGCAGCAACTTTTTGACGATGGCATTGCCACGTTAACCGCATCTGAAGAGCCGACAGACCAGCCAACAGAAGAAGCGACAGAAGAAGCGCCCACTGAAGCTGCCACTGAACCCGGCAGCGGTTCTACCGATGGCGGTTCCGGCGGCGCATGTTCACAAATTCAGGAACCTGCCAGTGGTACCGGATTTGGCAAAAATGGACAAGTAAATTTTGCGTGGACCGAAACACCTGACGCGAGTGTGTATGTGATCACTTTCGTCAATGCCGATGGCAGCCGCGCAAGAATTGAAACCAGGTCAAACAGCGCCGCGTTTTATATTGAAGTGCTGCCGAACGGCGGGGTCTACGAGTGGACGGTCACCGCCTACGGTGCAGATGGACAGGAAATTTGCACCAGCGCGCCCGCAACCTTTAGCAAGCCCAAGGCAGACCCCACACAAAAGGTTCCACCCACGCAAGACCCAAATGACCAGACACCTGAAGATACAGGCAGCGCCGCATGTCCTTGCGATCCTTTTGATATTTATTATTCGATATGTGTTATCGATTACCCTATCGAATGTTCGGGATATTAATACAATAATATTTTTGAAACAGAACGGGAAACCCAATGAGAAAAGCTGAAAAGCCTGAAAAACTACATATTATCCTTATTGCTGGAACCGCCGCTCTGCTGATCGTTTTTCAGTTATGGGGATTATTTCCCAATATCACCACACCCATTGAACGGCTTGAGTACGCCATGCAGGATTCTTTCGTGCGCCTGCGCGGTGCAGAAGAGGTCTCTGGCGAGATCGTCATCGTAGCGATTGACGATGCCTCCTTTCAGTGGACGGGTCTACGCTGGCCTTGGCCCCGCTCATACCATGCCGAGATCGTAGAGCAGATCAACAAAGGCGGCGGCAAGGTCATTGGTGTAGACCTGTACCTGACCGAGCCCGATGCAAGCCAGCCGGAAAACGATGCCATCTTCGCAAAAGCGCTCAGCGAAGCGCCCGCCGCTGTATCTGTTCTACAGATAAGCAAAATCGAAGGTCAAGGCTTTGAATCCGAAAGTATGGCTCAACCCATGGCAGATTACAACGAAGTATTCTCCAGTTTGGGCACAACCGAAGTAAAACGAGATGAAGATGCCATCGTCCGCAATGTTTGGGCGTACAACACATTTCAAGGCAAGGTGTACCCGCATTGGGCATTTGAGATCGCACACTTATACCTGGGGGTTGATGCCGTAGATTTCAGGTCTTCCCCCGTTGCATTTAATGGAAAAGAGATCGAACTGAACGGCTCCCTGCTGCCGATCTACTATGCTGGTCCTGCGGGAACCTACCCAACCTACTCCGCCGCCGATGTTCATGATGGCATTACCCTTGAACAAAACCCCGATGCCTTCCGTGACAAAATCGTGCTGATCGGCGCAACCTCCATTGCCTTGCAGGATATTTACCCCACCCCATTCTCTGCCACAAACCCCACCCCAGGCGTGGAAATTGTAGCCAATGTCATAGATACCATCATCAACGCCAAATTCATGCGACATGCCCCCCCGTGGGTTTCCCTGCTCATTATCCTTGCCGCCGCAGGCGTTGCATACACCATCACCCGCACCAAACGACCATCTCTCATCGTCATCTTGCTCGGCGCTGGCATTGCCATTTATCTGGGCGTAACATTTTTCCTTTTTGCCAGCGAACACTATATCATGCCGACAGTGGCGCCCGCGCTCATGCTTTTCCTTGGGGTGATCTTGCCAACCCTTGAGCAGGCAGTTACACAAGAACAGGAAAAACGCCGTGTTCGCGGATTATTCAGCCGTTTTATTTCGCCCGAAATGGTGAACCAGATCATGCAAACGCAAGACCTAAACTCACTCAACAAACGCGCCGAGCTCACCATCATCTTCACCGATATTCGCGGGTTTACCACCCTCTCAGAGAAGCTGACACCCGAAGGTGTGGTTGCCTTGCTCAACCCCTACCTCGAAGCCATGTCACAGGTCATTCATAAACATGGCGGCACCGTGGATAAATACGAAGGGGATGCCATCGTTGCTTTCTTCGGCGAGCCTCTGCCATTCAAAGACCACGCCATCCGCGCATTGAACGCCTCGTTGGATATGCGCAAATCCCTGGCAGAACTAAAAGAAAAATGGGCAAGTGAAGGACGCCCCAGCCAGATCGAAATGGGTGTGGGTGTAAATACCGGCGAAGTCTTTGTAGGGATGCTTGGCTCTGAACAACGCATCAATTACACCGTCATCGGTGATAACGCCAACCTCGCCGCCCGCCTGCAAGACCTCACCAAGGCTTACGCATGGCCCATCCTCATCAGCGAAAGCACGTATCAGGCAGTAAAAAACGAATTTGAGACAGAACTCGCAGATTCAGTCGTTGTAAAAGGCAAGACCAAGCCTGTAAACGTCTACAAAGTTATTTGTCGAAAAGGCACGCCGCCCAGCGAACACATTCAAGCGTGGACAAGCGACCAGATAAAGCCCTCTCATGAAAGTTAAAAGCTGATGTTTCGCAGGAGTACGTCGCACCGCATCATGTGAGTGAATAGGATAAAAACGCCTCAGGCGTGAGAGAAGCCTGATTGCCCGACCAAACCTTCCTCACGTCTGAGGCGGGTTCTTCATCCGTTTGTGATGCGCTTGTACCGAATTGTACAAAACAAGGAATTTTGGTATAGTTGGTCATTCCAGTTTTTTGCGAGGACACATGAACGCGAATAAAATCCCCGATATTATTATTGGACGTTTGCCAGTTTACCTGCGCGCTTTGCAGCACATGCAGGATATAGGTTTGAAGACAACTTCATCACAAGAACTAGGCGAACGTGTTGGAATTTCAGCGGCACAGATCCGCAAAGATATTTCCCAGTTTGGCGAATTCGGCAAACAAGGCACGGGCTATTCAATTGAATATCTCATCAAGCAACTCCGTGAGATTCTGAAAGTAGACCGCATTTGGGATATGGTGATTGTCGGCGCGGGCGATATGGGTCACGCCGTAGCGAATTATCAGGGCTTCTCAGATCGGGGGTTTAGCATTGTCGCCATCTTTGACAACGACAAAAGCAAAGTTGGGCAAAGAGTGAGCGCTTTTACAATTGAAGATTCAGAAACAATGATGGATCGTATAAAAAGCCTGGATGTAAAAATTGCCATGCTTTCGGTGCCTGCATCTGCCGCGCAAGCCGTGGCAGACCAGCTTGTGCAGGCGGGAGTACGCGCCATTTTGAACTACGCCCCCATCAGCCTGAATGTACCCAACAACGTGAAGGTGCAATACATTGACCCTTCGACCCACCTTCAACGGATGACGTATTACTTATAAAAAAATACTGTTGTACACTTTCTTTGTAAAAAAGACAGCCGCCTTGCAGGCGGCTTCTTTTTGTATTAAGTGCTTGATCGAAATAAATTTTATAGGACGTACGCAAAATAGCTTACAAGTCGTTTAGATCGACAAAGGTTCTACATCACCCTGTGAACTGATACAACAAGACACTCGCTGCCACAGAGAGATTCAACGAACTGACTCGCCCGCGCATGGGCAGAGAAACGGTCACATCGCAGGCAGCAGATTGCTCAGCGGTCAAGCCTTTTTGCTCTGTGCCCAGCACCAATACCCAGGGAGATTGCGGCACAAGAGCCTGATAACCTCGATCTGCCCTGGCAGACGTGCCGATCAACTGCGACCCGTTTGACTTTGCCCAATTCACAAATTCGTCAAACGAAGCCTGCACCACCGGATTCCAGAACAGCGTCCCCATACTCGCACGCACCACGGTGGGATGATACAACTCCACACCGCCATCTAAAATGAACAAACCATCTGCACCCACTGCATCCATCGTGCGCAAGATGGTTCCGAGATTGCCCGGGTCTTGCGGCGAGACCAATGCCACCATTCGTCTGGCAGACCGCAAAGCGTCAAAGTCATATCGTCTTTGCTTCACGACAGCCAGAATTCCCTGCGGATTTTCCTTATCCGCCAGCGATTCCATCACAGCCGCGGTGACGGGCTGAATTCGCAAAGACATTGCGGCAGCCCGTTCCAAAAGTTCTTTTCCAAAATTGCTGACCAACTGTTCAGGTGCATACAGCAGCGCTTCCACATCCCATCCTGCTTCGAGCGCCTCACCCACATGCGTGATACCTTCAACAAGGAATACGCCAAATTCATGACGGGCTTTTTTTTGGCGCAAAGCGCGCACATGTTTAATGAACGGGTTGGAAGTGCTGGTGAGAATATCCATGCGCAAAATTGTATCCGAAATTTAGCAACAAAGAGCGTTTACACCCACGGTAATATATAATTACGCCCATGAAATCCACCCATCTGCTGGTAATCGCCGCATGTTTCCTTTCCTCATGCCAGCCCACACCCGCCAGCACCCCCGCCGCCTTAATCACGGTCAATGTCAGCCTCATCACGCCGCAAGGTCAGCAAGCCATTCAAACTTCTGCTTCAACCGTGGGAGATGTATTGAACGAAAACAACATTACCATCGGACTGTACGATGAAGTGATTCCGCCTCTTTCTACTCTGGTCATTGATTCCATGACCATAACCGTACGCACCGCCCAAACCTTGACCGTGGATAACGGCGGCTCGGTTCTCACCATTCAATCCACAGCGCGGACGGTTGGAGAAGCATTGGCTGAGGCGGGCATCCCGCTCATGGGTTTGGACACCAGCCATCCGTCGGAGAATGAGCCGATCCCTGCCAACGGGCAGATTCAAGTCACCCGAGTCAGCGAATCCATTTTGGTAGAAGTTCAATCCATCCCATTCCCTGTTGAAGAAAGAGAATCTGCCGATGTAGCATTTGGCGATCAGGAAATTTTGCAAAACGGCGAGAATGGCGCAGTGATGGTACGCACGCGCATCCGCTTTGAGAATGGCGTGGAAGTAAGCCGCGTTGAAGAAGGACAAACCACACTCAAAGAACCTGTTAGGCAGATCGTTGCCTACGGCACAAAGATCACGCTTTCAGAAGTTGGAGGCAATGCGCCCTATCAATATTGGTACGCCACAGAAATGTATGCCTCATGGTATTCACCTTGCAACTCCGGCACAGGCGGGTGCTCCTACGGAACCGCCAGCGGTGCGCGGGCAGGCTATGGTATCGTTGCTGTTGATTATTCGTACTACTCCTACCTCGGCGGAATGCGAGTGTATATCCCCGGGTATGGGCTTGCCACCATCGGTGACACCGGCGGCGGACCGATCATCGAAACCGCTTTTGGCGTACCACGTTATCAGTGGATTGACCTCGGCTACGATGACAACAACATCGGCAGTTTATCCGGCTGGGTGACGGTTTATTTTCTCGAACCTGCTCCGGCAGAAATTCCATATTTTTTCAAATAACCATATGACACGAAATCAAAAAAACATTATCACCATTCTTTCCATCATCACAGCCGCGATGGTTATCGGCTTGGGTTACTACGTATACACCACTCTTACAAGGCTGGCGCAAACCCCGCTCGGACCTTCCCTGCCCTTCATGCCTCCTCAAGAAATGCCCCCAACATGGACGGCGGGTCCCATCACCCAAACAAACACAGTAGACCCATCCATCCCCACACAAACATCCATCCCTGCCACACCATCGGGTCCGCAATGCGGCAGAACCGGCGTGATGAACCTGCTCGTCATTGGCGCCGATGCCCGTGCCGATACCTACAACTATGGTCTCGGCGATGCCATCCGGCTTGTGCGGATCGATTTTTCAAAACAAACCGTGAGATCACTCGAATTTCCGCGTGACCTGTGGGTGGAAATTCCGCATATCGCCGATAACCTCAACGGACAAGACCACGAAAAACTCAACCAGGCTTACCTTTACGGACAGCCCGTATTTCTTTACTGGGATGACCCCTCACAAGGCTCTGGTCTTACCGCACTCACACTCAACCTGAACTTCGGCGCAAAAATCGACCACTACGTCACTGTCAACATGCGTACCTTTGAAAAAATCATCAACGCCATGGGCGGCATCGAAGTAAACATCCCCAACGAAGAAACTGCCGAGCAAGCCAGCCTCTCTGTTGGCACACATACCCTCAACGGCGCACAGGCATTAAAACTTGCCCGCAATCGTTCAGAAGGGATATTCAAACGAGCCGATAATCAAAACCTTGTGTTGTGCGCGATCCGTAAAAAACTCACCAGCCCCGAGATCATCCCGCAAATCCCTGCCATGATCGAAACATTTCGCGGCAGCATCATCACCGACCTGACCCCCGAAGAGATCGCGCAACTCTCCTGCCTTGCGCCGCAAGTCTCTCCTGAAGATATCATGCTCGCCGCCTTCCCCAGTGACCTCTTTGAACAAACCCGCGTGTACGACCCCGTCTTTGAAAAACGCATCTCCGTGGTCGATGCCGATTTTGACATCCTCACCGATTTCGTCACACGCTTTCAAGCGGGCACCTGGCCCGTCCCTTCCGCCGTCGATTCATCTTCAGCCGCCAGCGATGAAGATGCCCCCATAATTTGCGAATGAACTATTCCTCCATCCCCCCGCTTAATGCCACCGCCGTACTCAAACGTTACGGTCTACGCGCCGATAAACGCCTCGGGCAAAACTTTCTGCAAGACCCCTTTGCCCTCGAAAAGATCGCCAATGCCGCCGAAATTCAAGCGGATGACTGTGTCCTCGAAATTGGTCCCGGCCTTGGCAGTCTCACCCGCTATTTGGCTGCCTCTGCCCGAAAGGTTGCAGCGGTCGAACTAGACCCAGACCTGCTTGCCCCTCTCAAAACGATTCTTACACCTCATCCGAATGTGACCATCACCCACGGCGACATTCTTGAGCTATCCATCGCCGACCTCGTAGACCAGCCAAACTACATTGTTGCCGCCAACATTCCATACAACATCACCTCCGCCATCATCCGCCACCTGCTTGAAAGTGAACCCAAACCGCGCCGCATTGTGCTGACCATTCAAAAAGAAGTTGCCGAGCGCATCTGCGCCAAACCCGGCGACCTGAGTCTGTTGGCATTAAGTGTTCAAGTGTACGGCGCGCCGCGCCTCGTGGCGAAGATACCCGCCGGAGCATTTCACCCCATCCCCAATGTCGATTCAGCCATTCTGCGAATCGATATTCATCCACAGCCGCTCATCCCTGCCGAAATGCTGCCAATCTTCTTCAAACTCATCAAAGCGGGTTTCAGCCAAAAACGAAAGACCCTGCGAAATTCGCTCTCTTCCGGCTTGCACATCAAACCTATCGAAGCAGAAGCATTGTTACACTCCGCGAATATCGACCCCATGCGCCGCGCAGAAACATTATCCATTGAAGAATGGCACCGGCTTTGCGTTATAAAATAGTACCAACGTCCCTCTCGAACAGGCTGTCAACGCCGTAAACTTATGTAATAATATTTTAAAGAACAAGGAGAGAGTATTATGTTAAAGAGAAAAAAGTTTTTATTCATGTATCTTGTGGCAATTGTCGTAGTTTTTGCATGTAACCTGCCGGGCGGCGCCCCACCAGAAACCGAAGAACCCGATCTTGAATTGACGATCACAGCGCTTGCCAACCTAGGCGCCCAGGCAACGACTGGCAGCACATCACCACAAGAAACCGCCACCCCCGAATTTACAGCCACAGCCGGAGCCACCTCCACGCCTTCTGTGCCGCAGGTATCCGTCAGCACAAACACAAATTGCCGCGTTGGTCCCGGTGTGATCTATGACCTGGTCGACTCCCTGCTCATCGGACAAACCGCAGAGGTGGTGGGTAAAAACTCAGGCGTACCCAACTACTGGGTTATCAAACGCATAAACGGCTCAGGTACTTGCTGGCTTTGGGCAGAGTATGCCACCGTAAGCGGCAACACATCCAACCTGCCGGAGTACCCCGTGCCGCCTACGCCTACCCCGTCCCCCACACCCACAGCCACCGCCACTGCCACCCTCGCCCCGCCTGCTTCTGTGAACAATTTGACAGTCACCAAAGTATGTATTCCTTTGGTGTTGCCTACCTACAACTACACCGGCACCATTAACTGGGAAGATAAATCCAACAACGAAGATGGTTTCAACATCTATTTCAATGGCGGTTTATTTGCCAGCATTCCCGCAAACAGCACCGCCTTTGCCCTGCCGCCGCTGCCCTTTGTAGGCGGAACCCCCGCCAAATGGGGAGTGGAAGCCTTCAACGCTGCTGGTAAATCTGGGTTGAAAGATGTAACCTTTACCTGCCCGTAGTTTGAAATCACGATTAAACAAAAAACTCTGCCAAAATGAATGGCAGAGTTTTTTGTTTTGTATAATTCAAGCATGTCCACATTCAAACAACCGCAAGCAATTACCCTCACAAAAGACTTAGAAGAAAAAGCCTCATCCTTCGCCAATGCCGTTACTGAAACGGTTAATTACCGCGACAGTAACCAGTTGGCAAAAGATAAAATCCGTGACGATCATTTTGTTTCAAAGATCGGCGAAGAAGCGGTGCGGATCCTCTTCCAGAGCAGGGAATGCCTGGTGGAAGGACCAGACTACGGCGTGTATGAAGCGAAGCGCAAATCCTGGGCGGCGGACGTGAAGGTCAACGGGCTGGAGGTGGCTGTCAAAACCCAGCGCCGATCCGCCGCCAATCGTTATGGTCTCTCATGGACATTTCAAGATTCGCCTGAGCGTCATGATCCCATTTTGGATATGCCTGATGCCTGGGTGTGTTTGGTGGTCTTTGAAGACCTAAAACCAGAAACGGAATGTCTTGTTTACCCCTTGAGAAAAATAAAACAACTTATTTTCGAAGCGCCTCGGCTGGCAAAACTGGCTGGCAAAAAACAAGCTGTGTATTTAGAAACGTTAATCCAGCATGGCATTATGAAATAAAAACTCGGAGGTCGTAAAGACCTCCGAGTTTTGGTTTACTAGGTTCCCTCTTCCCAAGAGTTGAGGTAGTGATGTTGTTCGGGAGTGAGGATGTCGATCTTGACGCCCATGGCTTCGAGCTTGAGGCGGGCGATCTCGTTGTCGATCTCGGTCGGAACGGAGTAGACCTTCTTCTCCAGCTTGTCGGCATTCTTTGCCATGTATTCGGCAGAGAGCGCCTGGTTCGCGAAGGACATATCCATAACGGAAGCGGGGTGACCTTCAGCCGAAGCGAGGTTGATGAGACGACCTTCGCCGAGGATGTTGATCTTGCGACCATCTTTGGTGGTGTACTGATCGACGAACGGGCGGACGAGGTTGGGTTCGCCAACGCTCATGGCAGCCAGTGAAGGGATGTTGATCTCGACATTGAAGTGACCGGAGTTGGCAACCAAAGCGCCGTCCTTCATCACTTCAAAGTGATGCTTGTCGAGCACGTTCAAGTCGCCGGTGACGGTGCAGAAGATGTCGCCGATCTTGGCGGCTTCGACCATCGGCATGACCTGATAGCCATCCATCACGGCTTCGAGCGCCTTCATCGGGTCGATCTCGGTCACAATGACCTGAGCGCCCATGCCGCGTGCGCGCAAAGCAAGACCACGCCCACACCAGCCGTAGCCAGCCACGACGAAGTTCTTGCCAGCCAACAGGACGTTTGTAGCGCGGATGATGCCGTCCACGGTGGATTGACCGGTGCCGTAGCGGTTATCAAACATGTGCTTGGTGAGTGCATCGTTCACCGCGATAACGGGGAACTTGAGCACTTTGTCTGCTTCCATCGCCTTGAGACGGATCACACCGGTGGTGGTCTCTTCGGTTCCGCCGATGACGTTGGCAAGCATCTGCTTGCGTTCGTCTTCGCTCAGGCTTTGTGCCCAGGCAGCAAGGGAAGGCTCAAGTTTTTCGAAGCGTCCCATTTCGATAAAGAACAGGGACGAAACGAGATCGGCGCCATCGTCCTGGGTCATGTGGGGGTTGTGTTCAAGCGCGGCGCGGATGTGTTTGAAGTAAGTAACCTTATCTTCACCCTTTACAGCGAAAACAGGGATTTCGTAATTGTTCACCAAAGCGGCGGCAACATCATCCTGGGTGGAGAGCGGGTTGGAAGCGGTGAGAACAATATCCGCGCCACCTTCCTGAAGGGTGATCATCAGATTCGCAGTTTCGGTGGTGACATGCAAACAGCAGGAAAGGCGCATCCCCTTGAGAGGTTTTTCCTTCTTAAAGCGCTCACGGATGGAACGAAGTACGGGCATTTCGCGTTCCGCCCAATCAATACGGCGGCGTCCGCCTTCTGCCAGTTGAATATCCTTAATATCGTAATTATTCATTTATTTCTCCTTATTTTTCTTGGTTAGACACATCGGTAAATTTACCAATGTACAAAATTATTACTTCAACAACACGTCTAATTTTCCGCCATCATCAAAATGATTGCGGAAACGCTGAACAAAATTTTCACGAGTGTACGAATGGTTCTGAGTGCCGCGTTGTTCAAGACAGTATACCGCCGAAAGCGAGCCGATCTCGCCGCACAACTTCCAATCGAAACCGTGTGAATAACCGGCTAAAAACCCGCCTCGGAAAGCATCGCCCACACCGGTTGGGTCAACAACTTCCTCTTCAGGTACGGTAGGGATGTGAACAGCGTTTCCGTCTGAGTACAGATCGGCGCCATCTTTGCCGCGGGTAATGACTAAAACCTTTACATGGCTGAGTATCTGGTCAAGACTCCAGCCGGTTTTCTTTGAGATCAAACCAAATTCATAATCATTACAGAACAGGAAGTAAGCGCCTTCCATATCACGAGCAAGTTCTTCACCTTCCAAACGCAATACCTGCTGGCTGGGGTCGTACAGGTAAGGAATACCCAACTCGCGGCATTCCGCCGGAAATTTCATCATCGCATCCGGCGAACTGGGAGAGACAATGACAAGGTCGGGCTTCTTCTCTAAATCCTTGAGAGATTGTGTGGCAGAATGCGCCATCGCACCCGGGTAAAAAGAAGCGATCTGAGCAGAAATCTTATCTGTTGTAGCAAAGAACGAGGCGGTGAAAACCCCGGGAACAACCTGCATCAAGGATGTATCCACACCCTTCGCATCAAGCCACTGACGATAATCCCCAAAATCCTCGCCAACAGTCGCCATCACACGCGGCTTGTGTCCAAGCAGCGCCATGGTGTAAGCAATATTTGGCGCGATACCGCCGCGTTGCTTCGACATGCCATCCACAAGGAATGAAAGGCTGATCGATTCCAAACGTTCGGGCAGAATTTGTTCCTTGAAATGACCGGGGAAGGTCATCAAGTAATCATACGCAACTGAACCAGTGAGTAAAATATCCATGTGTAACTCGCAGAAAAAGGCGCACTCTTGCGAGTGCGCTTGGGATGCTAACGACGCGAGTTTATCATGGCGTGCGCAGGTTGTAAAGTTTTCAATCTCGCATTTTTTACAACCTGCGCAGATTTTTTATTGCTTGATCTCAGCCCATAACTCGTCGTACAAAGATAAAGCAGCACCAAGGTCGATCACTTCATGCCCCTTGGCAAATTCTTCTGCCGGGGTGTTGGTGATGACAGATGCGAAATACGGCTCGTACACATCGGGATGATTGGTCTTTGCAAATTCAAGCGCGGCTTTGTTCGGGTTGGTGTAGGGATAGTCCACCAGCGTCAGCCAGTTGATATCACCCTGCAATAAGTAATTGAACCAGGCGTAGGCAGCATCGCTATGAGCAGCGGTCGGAGAGATTCCCATACCATCGTAAAAGATGATCGAGCCTTCTTCCGGGAAGACATATTCAAAGCGCGGATCTTCAGTTTGGGTTAGAAAGGCTTCACCATTCCAAACAATCCCCAAGTCCACATCTCCTGCCACAAGCGGAGTTTTCGGGCTATCGCTATCGAACACGCGAATGTTCGGCATCAATTCCAGCAACTTTTCTTTGGCTTCTGCCAGGTGAGCTGGGTCTGTATCGTTCACATCGTAACCCAGGGTCAACAAGGCTGCCCCGATCACCACGCGGCTGTCATCCACGGCAACAATGCGACCTTCATATTCCGGGCTCCACAGATCTGCCCAGGAGGTTGGCGGCGTACTGACCGTTTCGGTATTGTAGATGATCGCCTGTGTACCCATTTGGTACGGAACAATATAGTTATTTGCCTCGCCATATGCAGAAGTCAATTTGGAATCCAAATTAACTTCATTTGGCAGGCGGGTCAGATCCAATTCTTGCAGCAAACCTTCGCGGATCAAGACGCCGATCATATAGTCACTGGGGTGAATGACATCATACGGGTTTACATCGGCGCCCAACGAAACCTTCGAGTACAACTCTTCATTGGACGAAAAATAATCGACGTTCACTTCCACGCCGTAGACCAGCCCGAAACAATCGAAAATATCCGCGGGCACATATTCCGTCCATGTAAAGATGTTGATCTTTTTACTTTCAAATTCAATCGGCGGGTTGGGCAGGGGACAAACAAACCCGCTGGATGTAACGAGCTCTTCCGAAGCAGTGGGCTCGCTCTTCGCGGCGCAAGCTGTCAGAACGATCAACAGCACGCTCGACAAAATCAACCGAGCCAAACGATGGATTTTGTAGTGTGTGTTCATATTTCTCCTTAATTGACATTTTTATAGCCTTGCATCGGCATGACGCCGCGGCAAGGCTTGGGATAACGTGCAAAAGGATTATAGTGCATCCAACTCGCTCGCACAACATTTCAGGTTTCATGAGAACCGGCTCACCCCTCGCTTGACGTTGATTCTGTTTACCAGTATAAAAACAGGATGAAGACCACCCGCCTCCTACTCGGACTTTTGATTTCCGTTTCCCTGATTGCCTGCTCCACGCTGAAAAATCTTCCTGCCATCCCACCCGGTTGGACGCTCACCCCCAGCCTGACAGCCACACCCGCAGCAACCGCCACCCCAAGCATAACCCCCACCCCCCAAATCGCTGCCCGTGTGAGTGAGGGCGACAAAGCATTCTTCAACGGCGACTACGAAACAGCGCTGCTTCATTATGAAATCGCCCTGCAAGACTCCCCAGACCCGTTCGTGCGCGCCTCTGCCTTCTGGGGCGAAGCAAGAATCTATTATGCAGGGAGTCGATATAACGAAACCCTTGCCGCCCTGCAAGCCATCATCACCGAATACCCACAAGCGCCGCAATACGGGCAGGCGTACTACCTTCAAGGCTTTGTGTATTACAAATTGGAGAATTACGCCGCCGCCGCAGACTCGTGGCAAAACTACCTCAACTTGCGCCCCGGCATGTTAAATGCGCATGTTCAAGAACTGCGCGGAGATGCTCTCTACAACGCGAATATCGATACTGCCGCGCTAACCGCCTACACCGCAGCCATTCAGGCAGATGCACTTGGTGACGATACCATCCTCGATTTAAAAGTAGCCGCCACTCAGGCAAAACTCGGCAACTATGAAACCGCCATCGAGCTATATGACGGCATCATTGGGCGGGCCTCCAGCGATTATGTAAAGGCTCAAGCGTTGTATGAGGCTGGGCTTGCGAATCAGGCGCAAGGTCAAAATGCCGAAGCGATGGAGCGGTTTCGCTATTCCATTGAACATTATCCCCTGTCTTATTATTCATATCTTAGCCTGGTCGCTCTGCTTGATGCAGGCGGAACCGTCAGTGAATTGGATCGTGGTTTGGTGGATTATTTTGCCGGGCAATACGCAGTTGGCATTGCCGCATTCGACCGCTACCTGCAAAGCAGCCCCACAGACCACGACGGCACAGCCTACTACTATCGAGCGCTGAGCAAAAGCCGCCTCGGTTTTTATGATGAAGCCATCGCAGATTATGAAATTTTTATTTCAAATTATTCTGCACATACCCGCTGGAGCGACGCCTGGGGTGAAAAAGCTTTTCTTGAATGGTCACAAAAGAACGATTACAGCAAAGCCGCTGAAACTTTATTGAAATTTATAAGCCTCTCCCCGAACGCATCGCAAGCCTCTGAATATTTAATGAGCGCGGCACGCATCTACGAACGCGATGCCCAATACGATAAAGCCATTGAGACGTGGGGGCGAGTGATGTTGGAGTACCCGGGCTCACAAAGTTCATCGTACGCAGGGTTTCTTTCCGGTATTGTGGAATACCGCCGAGGCAACTCTCAACCCGCATTGGATTATTTCAAGCGAAGCCTCGCGCTTTCCGTCAGTGGAGAAGACAAGAGCCGCGCGTTATTATGGATCGGCAAAGCCTATCAAGCTCTGGGGCAGCCAAATTCTGCTGAAGATGCCTGGCGCGAAGGGCAAAACCTTGCCCCTGGCAGTTATTACAGCGAACGCGCACGTGAACTTCTTCAGGGAAAAACCCCATTTACACCGGCTGCATCTACAAACCTGTCTTTTGACCCCGCAAAAGACCGTGTTGACGCCGAAGTGTGGATGCGCCTGACCTTCAATCTTAGCGACGATGTGAACCTTGGTAATTTGGGAGAACTTGCCTCTGACCCGCGTATCATTCGCGGAAGAGAATATTGGGAACTGGGCGAACTCGATGCTGCCCGCCTTGAATTTGAAAACTTGCGGTTGGAGTTGGAAACCAATGGCGATGCCGTAAATAGTTTTCGGTTGGCTAATTACTTGCTCGACCTCGGCATGTATCGCTCCGCGATATTTGCCGCCCGTCAGGTATTGACGATTGCCGGACTGGACGAGCACACCGAATCTATGATGGCTCCGGCTTACTTTAGCCGTGTACGGTATGGATTGTATTATTCAGACCTGATCATCCCAAATGCACAAGCCAGAGAATTTGACCCTTTATTCGTTTACAGCGTCATCCGGCAGGAAAGCCTTTTTGAAGGATTTGTTCGTTCCAATGCCGGTGCGCATGGATTGATGCAGGTCATTGCACCCACGGGGCAGCAGCTTGCTTCTGAGTTGGGAAAGCCACCCAACTATACCGAAGAAGACCTCTACCGCCCTTACGTCAGCGTTATGTTCGGAACATACTATCTGGCTAAAAATCGCAGCCTGCTGAATGGCGACCTTTACGCAACCCTCGCCGCCTACAACGGCGGACCCGGCAACGCCCTTGCCTGGCAGGAGCTTGCAAATAACGACCCAGACCTCTTTCTCGAAAGTGTTCGCTTTGAAGAGACACGCAACTACATTCGAGGCATTTACGAGATATACGCCATTTACAGCCGGATATACGCGAACGGCACGCAGCCATAAACAAACAGGGCATGAAACAGAACCGCATACAATGCAATGTTCTGTTTCATGCCCTACAGTCTTATTACAACGCAAAGGCGGCAATTTTCGAGCGCACCCTTGTGCTGCAATATTATTTCAAGAAACGAATTTCTTAATCCATATATGCCACAATGCGTTGATGAGCAGTCGCAACATCCATATCAAGGACAGAGATCAATTTATCCCTGCCTGTTTCACCTGCCACCACATCTACGCGGGTTCGGGGCACACCAAGAACCTCTGCAATAAAAGCGATCAATTCAGCATTCAACTTCTCTTCCGTCACCTCGCCCGAAAGATGTACCTTGATCGTTCCATCATTCAACACTCCGGCAATCTCATTCCGGGTTGCGCGGGGGGTAACCCGCACCGCTAAAGCAGCGCCGCGTTTACCGTCATGCAAAACATATTCTCTGGACATTTTTCACCTCACTATAGAGACCGTAAAAGAATGGTAATAAACTGAATCAACAGGATCAAGATCAAAGGGCTGAAATCCAAGCCTCCTGCCGTTGGCATCATGCTGCGGATCGGATTAAGAAACGGACCCACAATACGTTCAAGCGCTTCGCGCACCGGATGAAACGGGGGCAAAAAGAAAGATAAGATCGAATTTGCCACAACCACCCACATAAAGAACTCAAGCAAAAGAACAAAAAGTGAAATAATTGCGTTACTGCTCATGGATGCTCCAGGTTATTGATAATATCTTGAACCAACGATTTCCGTACCCACACGCACAAATGTTGCGCCCTCTTCAACTGCCACTTGATAATCTGTACTCGTACCCATCGAAAGCTCTGAAAAATCCGCTTGCGGGAACTGCCCTTTCAAAAATTGCTGTAAACGATACGCCTTTTGAAAATATGGACGGGAAGACTCAGCATCCTCACCCAATGGCGGCATAGACATGACCCCGCGCACCTGCAAATTTGGCAAAGCCAGAATTTCTGCAACCTCCGCAGGCAACCTCTGCCACCCCGTTTCATCTGAGGCTTCCCAGCCCCCTTTACTCTCCTCGCCGCCCACATTGAACTCAAGCAACACAGGCAGCACCTTACCAGAATCTGCGCAAAAACGATCAAGGCGTTTGGCAAGTTTCAGGCTGTCTAACGAGTGCATAAAGTTAAAGTTCGCGGCGACAAGCGCTGCCTTTCGGCTTTGCACATGCCCGATCATGTGCCATTCTACCGCAGAACCATATTGCAAAGATTGGATTTTCGTAACACCCTCTTCGGCATAATTCTCACCAAGGATGACCGCCCCCGCATCAAGTACCGCCTGCACCACCTCCACGGGCTGCGCCTTGGTTACAACAACCAGCTTCACCGCATCAGGAGTGCGCCCCGCTTTTTTGGCAGAGGATGCAATTCGATCCAGCGCCCTCAAATATCGTTCACGGATGGATTTAATCAATTCGCTCATATCCAAATTTTACCCCGCCTCTTCATTGACCTTCAACCTGATTCAGCAATTTGAGCTTATCAAAGCGGATAGCTTTTCAGCCCAAAAAACTACACCATCGCCAGCAGCGTTCCAAACCGACCGGTCTTGCCTTTTTCGGCTCGGTGCGAATACCAATCATCCAAATGACTGGCTGTACACAAGCCGGATATCTGAATTTGCTCTACACCCATGCTTCGCAATTGCAGGGCGTTTGCAGTCCACAAGTCGAGGTAAATTTTGCCTTCTCGAACTTGAATCACCTGGTCGGTATCTTTGCCATACTTTGCGCGGAATTGGGCAGCCACCTCTTCGCCCACCTCGTATTGCCCTACACTAATGGAAGGACCGATCCCAGCGATCACATCACTGGGATTCGAACCATAGCGTTCCTGCATCGCTTTAATCGAAACTTCTGCCACGCCTTTCACGGTTCCCATCCAGCCAGCGTGCGAAATTCCGATCACGTGTTTTTTGGGGTCGTGGAAAAGCAGGGGCACGCAATCGGCAAAGCGCATGAAGAGAGTCACATCAGGGTTGTCGGTAAAGATGATATCGGCTTTTTGCACTTCTTCGTTTAATGAGCGCGGACGTTCGGCGTGGATAATGTCTGTGCCGTGAACCAGCCATACGTCGTGTAAAGAAGCGGGATCGCGTCCAAGCACATTGAACACGTTCACCCGATTCGCCGCCACGCGGGCGGGATCATCTCCAACCGAAATGCTCAAATTCAACGAAGTCCACGGGGCGGGGCTTATGCCGCCCCGACGGGTTAGAACAGCATTGAGAACGTTCTGAGGGAAGATATCGAACCGGTAAAAGCGCAGCCCATCTTTTTCTGTAAATGGCATTACTCGGAGACCTCGATAACGGCTGATTTTTTGATGTAATACTGGCGGGTATCATTCATAGACTCTTCGATGTTGGGGTAGGCAAACCAGGCAGTGAAGAAGCCGAAGAACGCGCCGGTAAGCACGCGCAGATAGGGCGTACTTTCGCGGTACGGCAGGATGCTTGAGAGCCAGTCCCAATTAAATTGGCTGAAGAGTTGAGAGAAGCCATCCAACCCGACGGGGGCAATGGCGAGCAGCAACCAAAGGAGCCAAGGCAGCGATTTAAGTTTTCGTCCGGTTACGCTATAAATAACGCCGAAGATGAATATTGCCAGGTAGATCGCCAGGTCTCTTTCGCACAGGGCGGTCTTGTAGCCAACGGTTGCATCGCCAATATAATTCCGTGCATCGAAGCGGCTCATGCTGTATGGGTCGCTGACGCCGACAATGCCTGTGGCTTCTTCGAAGGTTTTGTAGCCTTCCATTTGGGCTTCTGCCGCCGGGTAAAAGGGCTGTTCGCCAAAAAGAAAGAAGGAACGAAAACCGAATTGGTGACAGAGCGGTTTGTAAACCCGGTAAATTATGTTGGCGGGGGTTTCCCAGCCTATGTACATAAATGTCGGCGCGAGCAGGGGCAGACCGGCATAAAGGAGCATGAATAAATTCAAGAGGAGCAGGTAGCGTTTTGCGATCCAGAAAGAAATTCTGTCGCCGCGGGTGAGGGTTTTACTTTTTTTCATTTTATAGTTGTAAATAGGGTCATCGAGGGTTTCAAGTTGGTTTTTTCGGTCGGAGGCGGCTCCGAGGGTGATCTGTAATTTTTGGCGGGAGATGGGCGCTTGCAACGTGTAGGGACCTACTTCTACGACGGGGATGATCTCCTTGTATTTTTCATAGAGTGCCGTATCAGATTCGATATCTATTTCTGCCAACCGGTGCGGATGTTGTGTTTGCAGGTCTTTCAGGTCGGCTTTTACTTCGTCACACAGCTTGCAATTCTTTTTCGTAAAAATAGTTACATTAAGCATAAACATCTCCCATATGAAACAATAATCCCGCAGGGGAATTTTTTCAGCCTGCGGGATTATGATTATTTTTTGTTTTACAAACCGAAATCAATGAAGAAAAACTGTCCTTGCTGGGCAATGGTCTCAAAGGTGCCCCCGAACAGCATAAAGCCGATAATGACCAGGATCACACCCATTGCAATTTCTACATAGCGCATGGTCTTGTTGTACTTGCGTAAAATTGTAGTGACCCAGCCAATGCCGAGGGCAGCGAGCAGGAATGGGATGGCAAGACCAGCCGAATAGAAGGATAGAAGCGCCGCGCCCTGAGAGATCGAACCGCCATTAATGGCAAGGGTCAGGATCGCGCCAAGGACGGGACCCACACAGGGAGACCATCCTGCCGAGAAGAAAACGCCCATCATGGCAGAAGAGAGATAGCCAAGTTTTGCATCGGGAGCTTTTTGCACACGCGTATCATAGGCAAGAAAGGGGATGTGGAAAACGCCGATCATGTGCAACCCAAAAACGATAACAACCGCGCCGCCGATCTTGGAAAGCCAGTAGCGCAGGTCGTACAACAGACCTCCCGCAAAAGAAGCCGCTACACCCAGCAAAACGAACACAACGCTAAAGCCAAGCACAAAGGCAAGCCCGTGCGAGAAGGTAACCCAACGGCTCGGTTTTTCGCCGGGAGCGGTGTTCCCCGCTGCAATGCCTCCCAAATACCCAACATACGCGGGAACAAGCGAGAATACACAAGGCGAAAGGAAAGATGCCAAACCCGCAAGAAAGGCAAGCCAGACGGTGATGTTGGAAATATCCATGATGGTCCTTTTAGAATACAGTTTCGTACGAATTGATGATCGTGCCGTGGTCGGGTAATTCCCGGCGTTCTTCACTGGTCACAAGAGAAACGTAAGGACTGGTCCAGCGGAAGATCCACTTGGCATCTTCATTTTTCACATTTACACAGCCATGCGACTTTCGTTCACCAAAGGCATTGTGCCAGAAAGCGCCATGGATAGCCACCCCGCCCGAAGCAATAAAAGTACACCACGGCACCGCCGGTGTGGAATACCCGGAACCTTCATTACCGGCTGTCATGTTCTTTGAGATGATCTTCCAATACGTCATCAACGTTCCCGCGGGCGTTGCAAATGTATCCACCACTTCACCGGTGACGGGATCGTAACGCTTGCCGGATGATATCTGGCAGTAAAAGACCTCACGCCCACCTTCGAGACAGGTAAGGGTTTGGTAATCGAGATCAATGGAAATGGTTTTTTCATTCGGGTCAATATCCGGGCTGATGGGAGCGACATCAACATCGGTGAGAATTTTGAAGCCCGCGCCATCTCCCCAGAAAAATTCGCCGTAATCGCCATAACCATAACCATGTCCGCTTGCCCCTTCATTCCAGCGATATTCAGGGAAGCCGTTACTCGTGCGAACCTGGTCTATCCAAACTACCTGCCCATAATACAGGCGCGGCGGGAAGTTATAAGCAATATGATCTTGCAGCCAGGGAGAAGCAACAACCCCTTCGTGGGCGACATCAATATACGGCACGGTCACTTCAGCCCAAAAACCCTGCCCGTTGGGAAGCTCAGTTACAGGTGTGTTGGGCAAGTTGCGAGTGGGTTGTACAATCGAGCCATAAACATATCCGTTGGGAGTTTCCACATATTTCTGGTTTTGCAAACCGTACAGCACTTCACCAACTACTTCACGATTCCATTCCACCAATGTATCGGCGGCTAACCTGCCAACCGAGTTGTTGTAAATCGTATTATTCGTAGGGGAACTGCGAATATCCACATCCGGCTCGCAGACGCGCCCAATGATCTCACTGGCAGGGAACTGCGGCAGGCGTTTGGGCTGGCTGAATATATCCCAGCGATAGTCAATATCAAACGCAGAAAGCGGGCGAGACAACGG
>Ga0172367_10003036_pt1 | contig 22294 bp, 22 predicted proteins | sample Lak10m_FD_114542 | JGI IMG/M metagenome (GOLD analysis project Ga0172367, IMG submission 114542) | Freshwater microbial communities from Kabuno Bay, South-Kivu, Congo - kab_022012_10m | ecosystem: Environmental > Aquatic > Freshwater > Lake | place: Democratic Republic of the Congo: South-Kivu... | reverse complement strand
GGGGCTGAACTACTGCCTCAACGCCCTCATCGACAAGGGCTTTGTGAAGATGGCGAACTTTTCCAAAAGCAAGAACAAGTTCAAGTACGTCTACCTGCTCACCCCTCAGGGGATTGCCGAAAAGGTGGCGCTGACCAGTCGCTTCCTGAAGCGAAAAATGGAAGAGTATGAGGCGCTGAAGGTGGAGATTGAGGCGTTGAAGATTGAAGTAGGTGATGACAAACCGGGCCAGAAAGTACAAAAAGCATGATCAATGCCCAACCCGTCGTTCTCTGCGGCGGTTCAGGAACTCGTCTGTGGCCATTGTCCCGCACCGGTTTTCCGAAGCAGTTTCTCTGTTTGACCGGCAACGAAAGCCTGTTTCAGCAAGCTGCACATCGGCTCGCCAATCTGGGTAATGCCGAGATCCAAGTTGCAGCCCCCATCATCGTCACGGGCGAAGATCATCGTTTCCTCGCATCCGAGCAGTTACGCGAAGCAGGTATTGACCTTGGTTGTGCGCTGTTGGAGCCCGTAGGTAGAAATACGGCGCCTGCTCTGACGCTAGCGGCCTTGGCCGCTATAGATGGCGGTGCTGATCCGATATTAGTGGTGACACCGGCTGACCAGACCGTGGTCAATTCGCTGGCTTTCACAGCAGCCATGCAACTGGCAATAGCAGAAGCCGCAAACGGCACCATAGTCATCCTTGGCGTTATGCCAACTCACCCAGAAACCGGTTACGGCTATATCCAGACCAACCCGTTTGTGCGGGATGAAGCCGAAGCAATCTACAGCGTTCAACGGTTCGTCGAGAAGCCCGATGCCGCCACAGCCCGAACCTACCTGAACGAAGGTGGCTACTGCTGGAATGCAGGCATGTTCGTGCTCAAAGCCTCTGTTTGGCTCAAGGCGCTCGAGCAATTCCGCCCAGACATCCTGCAGGCCACACAAACTGCCTGGACAAAGCGCAGCGCTGACAACAAATTTGTTCGACCGGGCAAAGCTGAATTTACTGCTATCCCCTCCGAATCCGTCGACTACGCTGCCATGGAGCACTGCCCAGGCAGCAACTTCCCCATCAAGATGGTCCCACTGGATGCAGGTTGGAATGACCTGGGTGCATGGGATGCAGTCTGGAATGTGCTGCCCAAAGACGAATACGGCAACGCCCACGTAGGCGATGTGCTGACCACCCACAGCCATAACACCCTGGTGCACGCCTCCAGCCGACTCGTAAGTTTGGTCTGTGTAGATAATCTTATCGTTGTTGAAACGCCCGATGCCGTATTGGTGGCCGACAAAACCCGTAGCCAAGACGTCAAACACATCGTCACACAGCTACAGAAAACAAACCGGGAAGAGCACACCCTTCACCGCAAAGTGCACCGCCCGTGGGGTTGGTACGACAGCATCGACGAAGGTGGTCGCTTCAAGGTGAAGCGCATTCAAGTTAAGCCCAAAGCCAGCTTGAGCCTGCAAAAACACCACCACCGCGCCGAGCATTGGATCGTAGTGACTGGCACCGCTGAGATCACCAACGGCGACAAGGTTCTTACCTTGACTGAAAACCAGTCCACCTATATCCCGCTGGGCGAAGTTCATCGTCTCGCTAATCCCGGGACGATCCCTCTAGAAATCATCGAAGTGCAATCGGGCAGCTATTTGGGTGAGGACGACATCGTGCGGTTTGAAGACAACTACGGACGGAGCCAGTAAGTGACTGTTCAACAATCTTCAAAAATTTACGTCGCCGGCCATTGCGGCATGGCTAGTTCTGCCATCGTGCGTCGTCTGCAATCTGCGGGTCACTTGCTCACTAAGCTTCATGCCCCACAATCTGCATGGCCCCGAAGATAGAAACCACCTCGCTAAAAGCCACATCCTTCCTGCGCTTAATCGCCCTCTCATCAGCGTCTACAGCCATCGATCTATGTGCCGTCAAAGCCGACTTTTAACAAATAAAAGGATCCTACCCAAATGAAAGCAGTTCTTCTCGCCGGTGGTCTCGGAACCCGAATTTCAGAAGAAACGCACCTTAAGCCTAAGCCAATGATTGAAATTGGCGGCATGCCAATTCTTTGGCACATCATGAAGCTTTACTCCGCGCAGGGTGTCAATGATTTCGTTATATGCTGCGGTTACAAGGGTTACGTGATTAAGGAGTACTTTGCCAATTACTTCCTGCATATGTCCGACGTGACGTTTGACATGGCCAGCAACCACATGGAAGTTCACCACCAAAAAGCAGAGCCTTGGAAGGTTACCTTGGTGGACACCGGTGAAGATACTCTTACCGGTGGTCGCCTTAAGCGTGTGGCGGATTACATCAAGAACGAAGAAGCATTTTGTTTTACCTATGGTGATGGCGTAAGTGATGTCGATATACAGGCATTGATTAAATTTCATGGCCAACACGGAAGGTTGGCCACAGTTACCGCCGTCCAACCCCCGGGGCGTTATGGCGCGCTGGAAAAACAAGGTAACCAAGTCACCGGCTTTGTAGAAAAGCCGCGTGGAGATGGCGGCTTAATTAACGGAGGCTTTTTTGTATTGTCGCCCAGATGTCTTGATCTAATCGATGGTGACCAAACTAGCTGGGAAGGCGAGCCACTAGCCAAGTTAACGAAAATGAACCAAATGATGGCTTTTGAACATAAAGGGTTCTGGCAGCCGATGGATACCTTGCGCGACAAAAACCATCTGGAAGAACTGTGGGCAACAGGCCAAGCCCCATGGAAAAACTGGAAATGACAGAGCGAGCAGATTTTTGGCGCTGCAAGCGCGTCCTCCTCACCGGTCACACTGGTTTCAAAGGCGGGTGGCTAGCAATTTGGCTTCAGCGATTGGGTGCTGACATAACTGGCATCGCCCTCGCCCCCAGCACATCTCCCAATCTTTATGAACTCGCCCAAGTTCAACGGGGCTTGAGTAATCACTTGTGCGACATCCGTGACGCAAGCAAGCTGACCCAAATTATTAAAGATGCTCGCCCGGAAGTAGTCTTCCATCTTGCCGCGCAACCGCTTGTACGTGCCAGTTACAGAGACCCTCTGGCCACCTATTCCACAAACGTCATGGGTACAGCAAACGTTCTTGAATCCATGCGTGGTTTGGACAGCGTCAAAGTGGCCGTAATGGTCACCACCGACAAAGTCTACCGTAATAAAGAATGGCTTTACCCTTACCGTGAATCGGACCCTCTGGGTGGCCATGACCCCTACAGCGCTAGTAAAGCCGCCAGTGAAATAATCATTGCCAGCTATCGAGATGCCTATTTGCAACAACAGGGAGTTGCTGTGGCGACTGCCCGCGCTGGCAATGTCATCGGCGGGGGAGATTGGTCGGAAGACCGGTTGATTCCCGATGCAGTACGTGCATGGCAAACTGATACACCATTAGAAATCCGGCGTCCACAAGCTATTCGTCCTTGGCAGCATGTTCTTGAACCTGTGTATGGTTATCTCACGCTTGCTGAAAAGCTTTGGCAGCAACCTGACCTGGCCGGTGCCTACAACTTCGGCCCTCACACTCACGAAGCCGCCACGGTCCGTGAAGTTATAGAACAAGCTCGCACCGTCTTTGGCAGAGGCCAAACCGTTTTCGGTGACGGTAATGCTGGCCCGCACGAAGCCGGTTGGCTCGCACTAGAAACCGCCAAGGTTCGCGAAACATTGGGTGTCAGCCCTCAATGGCCACTTGCGGAAACCGTCCAACGCACCATGACTTGGTACCGATCCCAACAGCAAGGCGCGGATGCACGCAGCTTATGCGAAGCAGAAATTAACGCGTACCTCGCGGGTCAATCAGCCGCCCCACTGAGCCAACAATGAACCGATTTACCATCACCGACTTGCCCATGATCGGTCTCAAACTGGTTGAGCGGCAGCGCTTGGGTGATAGCCGTGGTTTCTTGTCCCGACTGTTTTGTGCAGAAGAACTGGCTGCAGCCGGATGGCGCAAGCCCATTGTCCAAATCAACCACACCTTCACCGCTCAACGAGGCACCGTACGCGGCATGCACTATCAACAACCTCCGCATTCCGAAATGAAGCTGGTGACCTGTATCCAAGGCGAAGTCTGGGATGTTGCCGTCGACTTGCGTGCAGGCTCACAAACATTTCTGCACTGGCATGCAGAGAAATTGACAGCCGATAACCACCGCGCGCTGCTCATTCCAGAAGGCTTCGCCCACGGATTTCAAACAATCAGCGACAACGTAACCCTGCTTTACTGCCACAACGCAGCCCACAATCCCGTTTCTGAAGCGGCACTAAATGCTCAAGATCCCTTTTTGGCCATCACCTGGCCGTTAGCTATAACCGTACTATCTCCCAGAGATGCCCAGCATCCATTACTCAATTCAGAATTTAAAGGAGTGCTTCTTTGAAATGCCGTCACTGCGCGACGCCTCTCGAGCAAACCGTCCTCGATCTAGGATTTTCGCCCCCGTCAAATGCCTATGTTACCGAAGCCGATCTTGCACGACCTGAAAAATACTACCCCCTCAAAGTAAAGGTCTGCACCAACTGCTGGCTCGTGCAAACCGAAGACTATGCTCAGGCCGACGACCTCTTCAGTGCCGACTACGCCTACTTCTCCAGCACCTCCACGGGGTGGTTAGCGCACGCCGCCAGTTATGCCCAAGCCATGACCCAGCGGCTACAGCTCAACGCTAACAGCCACGTCATCGAAGTCGCTGCCAACGACGGCTACCTTCTCAAAAACTTTGTCGCTGCCGGCATCCCCTGCCTGGGCATCGAACCCACCGCCAGCACCGCAGCCGCCGCCGAAAAGCAAGGCATCCCTGTTCTGCGCGAATTCTTTGGCGAGGCATTAGGCAAGCGACTCGCCGCCGAAGGCAAACAAGCCGACCTGGTTGCAGGCAACAATGTTTATGCGCATGTGCCCGACATCAACGACTTCACCCGTGGCCTAAAATCCGCCCTGAAGCCCAACGGCACGATTACCCTCGAATTTCCTCATTTGCTGCGCCTCCTCGAACACACCCAATTCGACACCGTCTATCACGAGCATTTTTCATACCTCTCGCTCTACACGGTTGAACGTATCTTCAAAACCGCAGGCCTGCGTATTTTCGATGTTGAACAATTGCCCACCCACGGCGGCAGCCTGCGCATTTTTGGTTGCCATGCAGAAGACACCCGCACCAGCACCGATGCAGTTGCAGCCGTGCTAGCCGAAGAAGTCCAGCGCGGCCTGCAAACCATGGCCACCTACCAAAACTTCCAAACGCGCGCCAACAAAGTCAAAGATGACTTACTCAGTTTTTTAATCGAACAAAAGCGCGCCGGCAAAAAAGTTGCCGCCTACGGTGCTGCCGCCAAGGGCAACACCCTGCTCAACTACGCCGGCGTCAAACCCGACTTGTTGCCCTTTGTCTGCGACGCGGCTGAAGCTAAACAGAGTAAGTACATGCCAGGCAGCCATATTCCAATCTTATCTCCCAGTGCCTTAGCAAAAAGCCTCCCTGACTATGTTTTGATCTTGCCGTGGAATATCGCCGCCGAAGTCAAACAACAAAATGCTGCACTGGCGGCACAGGGCACGAAATTCGTCACAGCCGTCCCCCAGCTCACTATTTTTGATTAAGCGCCGACTTTTACGAGCTCCGCTCATGACTAGCCGCCTCCTCTTCATCAAACCTTCCATCACCGGGCTGGAAGTACGTTACGCCATCAATGCCGAGGCCACTGTTTATCCATGAGAGTTCTTCTAACAGGCGCCAGCGGTTTCATTGGGAGTTGCGTTTTCAATCAGCTCTTGGATGCGGGAATTGATACCGTCGTTGTCGGTCGTTCGCGCCCTAACGGCTATAACTGTGACTTTGTTGACGCCAATCTATTAGAGTCCGAAGACTACAAGGGTCTCGTTCAACGTGCTGGTGCCAGCCATCTTATCCATTTAGCCTGGTATGCCGAGCATGGCCAGTACTGGACTTCGCCCCTCAATCTTCGATGGGTGGAAGCTTCGGTTCGTTTAGTCGAAGCTTTTTGCGCAGCTGGTGGCCAAAAAGTCGTGACAGCAGGCACCTGCGCCGAATATGACTGGTCATATGGCTTTTGTCGTGAGGACGTCACCCCGTTGTCACCAGCAACCTTGTACGGCACGGCCAAAGATGCAACCCGCCGCCTTCTCGAAGCTGTTTGCAAGGACCATCAAACGCAATTCGCCTGGGGACGCATATTCCTACCCTTCGGCAAAGGCGAAGACAGCCGTCGTCTTATCCCCTCGTTAAATGATGTTTTTCAAGGTAAGCGCACCCCGTTCGGCGTGAATGCAAATGCCTATCGCGACTTTCTGCATGTGGAGGATGTTGCAAATGGTTTCATCCGATTACTTTTGACCGACGCTCAAGGTAGCTACAACATCGCATCTGGTAAGCCGACAAAAATTTCTGAAGTAGTGAAGCTGATAGGTCGTAAGTTTGAAGCTAACCCGTCCATCGTTCTGGACTTGTCAACCGAACGACCGGGTGAGCCAGAATTACTGTTTGGCGATAGCCAAAAGCTGAAAGCCTTGGGTTGGCAACCCATGTACTCAATAAACGAAATTGCCTTTAGCTAAGATCAGGAGTTAGAGCATGTACAAGCTTCATGAACTGTATCGAGTAGAGCAATTGCCGATCTTCCAAAACCGGATGTACGACACCGAACAGGAAGCCCGCGATTGCCCGAAGGGCGACATGCACCTGGTGGAAGATTTAACGACTGGACTGGTCTACAACGCAGAATTCCGCCCCGAATTCATGGTGTACGACAAACACTACCAGAACGAGCAGGCTGTCAGCCCTCTCTTTCAGCAACATCTGGATACGGTCGCAAACATTATCGACCAGCGAATGGGCAAAGAGAGAATCGTCGAAGTTGGATGCGGCAAAGGTCATTTTTTGGAAACGCTCCTTGCTAAAGGTTTTGATGTAACTGGCTTTGATCCAACCTACGAAGGGGAGAATCCTCGCGTCAAGCGACAGTACTTTGCGCCGGGCGTGATTGAGAAAGCCAATGGGCTGATTCTGCGTCATGTGCTGGAGCACATCCAGAATCCAATTGGTTTTTTGGAGCAATTAAAAATTACTAACGGCGGTAGTGGGAGAATTTATATTGAGGTTCCGTGCTTCGACTGGATATGCGAGCACAAAGCATGGTTTGACGTTTTTTACGAGCACGTTAATTATTTCCGATTAAAAGATTTCAAGCGAATCTTTGGCGAAGTAGTCGAGAGCGGCAGACTCTTTGGTGGTCAATATCTGTATGTAATTGCTGAACTCGCCTCGTTAAAAACGCCGGTAATTGACCCATATGATCGAGTCGATTTCCCGGGTGACTTTGCCTGCAATATCACAGAACAGAACAGAACAGAACAGAACAGAACAGAACAGAACAGAACAGAACAGAACAGAACAGAACAGAACAGAACAGCCATTTGGGGCGGCGCTTCCAAAGGCGTTATATTCGCCTTGCTCAAAGCGCGCGCAGGGCAACCTGTCAGCACCGTTATCGATATCAATCCGGCAAAGCAGGGCAAATTTCTTCCTGGAACTGGCCTTAAAGTTAAGTCGCCCGAACAAGGTCTTGCGGGCATGCAAAGTGGCTCGACCATATATGTCATGAATTCAAATTATCTTGAAGAAATAAAACAAATGTCTAGCCACAAATTTAACTACATAGGAATCGATCAAGATTGATTTTCAAAAAGAAGCAATAGAGCGAGTTGCTGCAAACGGAGGCCATTTGGGCACGCTCTCTTCCGGGCAGTAATTCATGCGTGCAACAACGACAACGAATTATTCATATAACCCAGCCTAGCAAGGTTTCTCCATCATTCAATACCCGCAAGACATGGTCGCGAAACAAAAACTTTTGGAAGTAGGCTGCGGCAAACCTATTGACTGTTTGCGTATGCGGCCCTTCTTGAAAATGAATCACTTGGCACAATGAAAATTTTTGAAAATGTGCTTTTGCTTGCAGCGGTTCAGTTTGTAAGCATGGCGCTGCCTTTGCTGTGGTTGCCTTATCTCGCAATAACATTGGGGGGGGATCAGCTCGGGCGTGTGGCGTTCGCCTTGTCGATCTGTCAGATTATCGTTACGGTGACCGATTACGGATTTAATCTCAGCGGCCCGAAGGCCATAGCCATCCATCGAGAAAATCCAGAAAAAATTGCGGAAATCTACGGCGCGATTACTTTTCTGCGCGTGATATTTGCCGTGGCCGGGTTAGTCTTTGTACTTGTCGCTGCATGGCTCTTCGAAAGTATTGGAGCCAATCTGCCGCTGATATTGGTTGCGTATGTAATGGTCATTGGCAACGTGATCTACCCTCAATGGTTTTTCCAAGGATTGGAGCAACTGAGGGCCATCAGCATAATCCAGGTGCTGGCGCGCCTGATCATTCTTTGCGGCATCTTTGTTGCGGTGAAAGGGCCCGATGACATCTATTGGGCGGCGTTTTTACAGGCAGGTGGTATCTTGCTAGGAGGCTTGATTGCAGTTCCCTACACACTGAAAGCACTCAAAGACTCGAGTTTCATCAGGCCTAAGTTCGTTACGATCCGTAGCCAGCTTAAGGATGGCTGGCATTTTTTCTTGTCTTCGGCCGCAGTTAATATCTACACCACAAGTAACACGTTCATTTTGGGACTTATTGCGGAGCCGTTGGTCGTTGGTTATTACTTTGTTGCTGAAAAGATGATTCGAGCGGTGCTCATGATCTTTTCGCCGATTACAAGTGCTATCTACCCACACGTCTCGCGTTTGGCGTCTGCAGACGATCCGGAATTATTCAGGAAGTTCATCAGTAAAGTCATAGCTCTGTTCATCTGCTTGGGTATATTTTTGAGCGCGGGAGTCTTTCTGTTTGCTCCCCTACTGATTTCTAGCTTGTTGGGCACCAACTACACTGCGTCAATTGCGGTACTTCAGGTTTTTGCACTCTTGCCTCTGCCACTATCTGTTTCCAGCGTTTTGGGAACGCTGATTATGCTCCCCTTTGGCCAGCAGAAAGACGTCAGCCGGGTCTTGCTGGCAGCGGCAGTAGTGGACCTTGCGATATTCATACCAGCAACTTACTTCTTTGGCGCAATCGGAGCTGCAGGAGCAAACGTTGCCGTTGAATCGTTCGTTACTCTTGCTTTAATCACAGTTTGGTATTACGCGGCTCGGGACCGTTTGAGAGTTGGTTACCCTCGCTGAGGGCAAGTGGATAAAACAGCTTTAAATGAAATTATTGGAGAGTGAAATGGAAAACGTAATTATTTTGGGTGGAGGCATAGCCGGATTGTCTTTGGCGTCATTTTTGTCACGCAAATGTACTGTTTTGGAGCGACAAGAGAAGGTAGGGGGCCTTTCGCGTAGTTATGAGTTGGACGGCGTGTCCTATGACATCGGTCCGCATATCATCTTCTCGAAGAATAAGGAGGTACTAGACCTACATACGAAGATGATTAAGACCAATCAGGTCCGCAGATCGAACCAGATCGTCTACAAGGGTTCATATGTCAAGTATCCCTTCGAGAACGATCTTGGAAAGTTGCCATCGGAGGACCGTGACCGTTGCCTGAAAGAGTTCCTGAACAACCCCTATGAGAACTACGCAGCGGGTAATATGTTGCAGTTTTTTCTCAAGACATTCGGCGAGGGCATCACGCATAGCTATCTTCAGCCGTACAACCAGAAAATATGGAAGTTTGACCCGTCTTGCATGGACACGCAGATGGTTGAACGAATCCCCAAACCCCCCAAGGAGGACGTGATCGCGTCCGCTAATGGAATCGAAACCGAGGGTTACAAACACCAACTGTATTTTAACTATCCGGCATCTGGCGGTTTCCAGACTCTGGTTGACGAGTACGCTCACAGAGCTGGTGAGCACAGTGAAATCCGGACCAGCGTGGAAATCGAGTCCATACAGAAAAATGCAGACCAGTGGATCGTCAGTACGAATCAGGGTGACGTCTGTGGCGACAAACTGATCAATTGCATGCCATTGCACGAGTTGTTCAAGTACCTTACTGCGCCGATTGAAGTCAGCACGGCACTTGACGCATTGCTGTACAACTCGATTCACATCGTGGTTTTGCATGTAAAACGCGACTCTATCGGCAATCATTTCGCACTTTACATACCCGATCCTGAAATAATTTTCCACCGTCTTTCCAAGCTTAATTTTCTAGGGGACAACTACTGCCGGGAAGGCGACGCTTCCACTCTAATGGCCGAAGTTACCTATCGCCCTAATAGTTATCTTGATTCCCTCGACCGCGGGGCGATCGAGGAAAGAGTTATCAGTGATCTCGTGAAACTTGGGTTCGTGAATGCAGACGATGTCGTGTCGGTGGATACGCGCACAGAAAAATATGCCTATGTTATTTACGATCTGGACCATAGAAAGAACGTCGATTTGGTCCTCTCTTGGCTCCGGGCGCAAGGGATAGAGTCGGTCGGTCGTTTCGCGGAGTTCGAATACTTGAATTCCGACGGTGTAGTCGAACATACGCTCGCCCTAGCGCGAAAGATCAACGCGGCAGACTCCTAACCTGAGAGCATCTCGGCCATTTGTTCGCCAACGAAACTACCGAAACATAGAAACCTATATGCGCAAAGTCGCTTTTGTGGTCAGTCCACTTCATAAAACACAATTCAGCGGAGGCTCAATTGCCGTGTTCCGATACGCCGAGGGCCTGCAGCGTTTAGGGTGGGACGTTAGCATGGTGCCAATTGGCTCTAGTCCAACGACTGGGTGGTTCGATCGCTTTGGAGACGTGAAGATAAATACGCTTAGCACTAGGGACTTGTTCAAAGACTTCGCTCGATCTGTGGTGCCGTTGTGCGTGGGAACTCTCAAATTGCTTGTTTCTAGGTCGAGTGAGAGCAAGAAGTCACTGATGTCGCGTATCAATAGCACGGCCTTTGTCCTTCTCAATATCTTCCACCGATTTCTGCCCTATGAAGCAAAGCGCTCCACGTGGGTCTTCAACATTAAGAAATTGGTAGACAGTCAAGCCATACTTATTGCCACTACGTACGAGACTGCGTATTCCCTTCAGGCTGCAGGTATTAAGGATTACCTGTGGTTCATGATGCATGATGAGCGTCTCTTTGTCGTCGACTTCAAGGAACATAAATCGGTCGCAGATCTCGACGTGGAAATTGCCGTACATAGGTCGAAGCACATAGTTGTAAACAGCTCTTGGCTCAAAGAGAGAATGCTGAATGAATTTCCCGACAAGAAAGCATGGTTGTGCCTGAACGCATTGGAGGACGAGTTCAAGGTAGGTTCCGAGCGGCGGCGCAGCGACTTGAAGTCACTCAATATCTTGAGTTACTCCGGGCGCGGTGCAAGCTGGAAGGGTTTTGCAGAGATGAACGAGGGCGTAAAGCTGGCAATATCAAGGAGGCCCGACATCAAGTTCAACTGGAATGTTTATGGCCCAATGCCAACTTTGGACGGGCAGCCCGTAAGTAACTATTGCACTAACCTTGGATTCATCAGCGAATCTCAGCTGATATCTGAGTACTTGCATGCTGACGTATTGCTATCAGCATCTTGGTACGAGAGCTTTCCACTATTCCCCTTGGAGGGGATGGGGTTAGGCGCAGCGGTGATAGCAACGATGCCAGGCTGCGAAGATTATCTGAAGCATGAAGAAAACGGATTGGTGGTCGCTCCTCGCAGCCCATCAGAAATCTGTGATGCCCTAATCCGATTTGCTGATGACGAGGGACTCAGATTATCCTTGATTAATGCTGGATTTGAGACTGCGCGTGCATTTGGTTGGACTTCCTCATGCGCCAACCTGCACCGTGTTCTTGAGGATTTCAACGGTATTCGCCGGATAACAGCGGAAAGTTAAGGCCATGGATCGGGTTGTATGCGATGTCGAAGTTTTGATACCAACTTTTCAGCGAGCAGAGTTATTGCGTCGTGCGATCAAAAGTGTACAAGCTCAAGCATATTCAGGATTGAGAATTTGCGTCTACGACAACGCTTCAACGGATGAAACCCCAGCCATTGTGGCTCAACTGGCACTGGAAGACCCTCGAATCACATATTTCCGTCATGACGTAAATATTGGGGCTACAGCCAATTTCAACTTCGCTTTGTCAAGAGTTACGTCGCCATATTTCGCCTTCTTGTCAGATGACGACGTTCTACTTCCGAACTGCATTCTTGATGCGGTAGGTTCGCTGAACATTCACTCGGATGTAGTTTATTGGGGAGGGAATACCCTTCAAGTGAATAATTTGACTGGTCGGCTTAAACGAGGGGCAGGCTGGTTATTTTGGCCAAGAAAGGTGATTTATTCACCTTTCAAGGCGTGCGCACGGATTTGCAGTGGAAATCATATGGAGTTTCAAGGCCTTGTTTTCCGCACGTCAATGGTCCGGGAATCTGGGGTGCGTTTCAATAGCGATGTTGGATTGGCTGACGTTGATTTCGAGTTAGCACTCGCCAGTCGCTACAGTGTCGGCACCTCTACAAAGATATCGGCAGCGATGTCTGTGCACGCAGGGTCTATTTCGAGTGGCGTGAGACCGTTTGCACTGTATTGGCCAACGATGGAGATTATCGGTCGACGAATTACATCAAGTACAGCCCTGAGTGATACAGAAAAACGTAGGTGCGTCTGCGAATGGGATAAAACGGTCATTTTCTTGCTTGTCAATTATGCGCCGCTGTGGGTTAAAAATGAAAAATCATTTAAATACTCAAGCATAGTTCAGATTCTAAAGGAACATTATCCGAACTATTTTCTCTCTTTCGTTTGCCAAATCATTATTATTTTTTATTCTGGTCCGCCTTTTGTTCGATCTCTTGCATGGTTGACCTTTAAGTTGATTCATTTCTCTTTAAGGCCGTTAGCTTATATTAATCATCTACTACCAATGACCAGGCGATCTCTATAATGCGTTGGTGTTTAATTACTGGATCCTACCCTCCACAAGTTTGCGGTGTGGGTGATTACACTAAGAATCTCGTCGAAGCATTGAAAGCCGCAGGCGAAGTGGTTGTTGTTTTCGATCGCATTGACTGGTCAATCAGCAAACTATGGAGGTATCTTCGTGATCTACTTGCGTTGGATGCTGACCTGTACTTGATGCAATATCCGACTGAGGGCTACGGCTACAGTGTCGTGCCCCAGTTGGTGATGCTGGGGCTGCTTGGACGCCGTCGTGTTGTAACGTTGCACGAGTATTTCCGTAAAAGTCTCAAAGGAAAGATGGCGATCTATGCATTTTTTCTCGCCGGATGTGACATTGTCTTCACAAACGAGCTCGATGCGAGGTTTGCTCGCCGGTGGTCACCATGGATCCGGAGACCGCGCATTATTCCTATTGGCAGCAATATTCCCTGGAGCGCCGGGCATGTTAGTGAATTCGATCTTTCCTATTTTGGGTTGATTCGTCCCCAGAAAGGGATCGAAGAGTTTTTGCTATGGGCGAGGGAATTTAAGGTACAAGTGCCGAACGCCCGCATAGCACTTATTGGCAATGTGCCCAGCGGATATGAAGACTACGCACAAGAGATTTTCGATCAGTCATCCACTTCCGGCTTTACGGTTATGTCAGGGCTTGACCCGACAAGTGTAGGAACCCTCTTGGGCAAGAGCAAGATTGCCTTCTTCCCATTTGCAGACGGTCTCTCGGAACGCCGAGGCAGTGTTCTGGCGGCAATGGGCAACGGAAGCTTAGTAGTTGGAACGGCGTTCGAGCCGAACGTCAGTCCGGCATTTGAACATGCCGTCGTTATTGCCAGTTCCATCCTCGATCTGAGGCGCATCTACGAGATGAACGAAGCCGGCGCCCTTGATGAAATCAAGGAGAACGCCCGGGCATATTGCCGCACTCGCACGTGGGACAACATCGTTGCAGAGCACGTGCGTGCGTTCAGAGGCGCGCCAAAGTGAAGATTGCCATCAATTGCCTCTCGATTAGTACTGCTTCGGCGCTCGGTGTAAGGACTTTTTTCCTCACCCACCTGCAGCAGTTCGCTTCGCTCAGCCTCATTCAGGGGCAAGACATTGAACTACTGATCTTTGTGCAAGTTGAGAGCGCTCTGAAGCCCGAAATCGAGTCGATGCTCGCGAATAAAGGCCCTCGCGTACATGCGCACATCGTTGAGGTAGCGGGGATTACTCGGTCGATACGGCGCGTCCTGTACGAGCAAATAGTGTTGCCTTTGCACGTGCGAGGTTGTCATACTCTTTACTCGATCAACAATGTAAACCCAGTGCTTCTGTTCAGCGGTGTCAAATCAGTCGTCACGATTCATGACCTGTTGCCGTTCAAGAGTGGTTCCCGATATGGGGCTGTGCAACGTACATACATTCGACTTTTTTCAAAGCTGTGCGCACGCAGGGCTGCAAAAATCATAACTGTTTCGCATTTCACTAAGCGAGAGATCGTCGCGTGTCTTAATGTTTCAGAAAGCAAGATCACGGTTGTTTATAACTGCTTGCCGCATCCATTTGTCGAGGCGCAAGAGTGCGGAGATAATTTTCTGCTGGTTCTAGGTGGACTGAACGAAGATAAGCGGGTCGACCTGACATTGCGCGGATTTGCCGAGTTCATAGCGCGCTATCCGCAGAAGCCGATGAGACTGGTCATCGCGGGACCTGATCAGGGCGCGCGGCAGCAGCTAGGTGAATTGGCGCTCGAACTGAGGGCTGATTCGAGAGTCTGCTTCCTCGGGCAGGTTTCTGGCGACCGAAAGAACGAGTTGCTGCGAAGTTGTTCAGCAATCGTCATGATGGGCCGTAACGAAGGTTTTGGTATTCCCGTCTTGGAGGCCATGCGATTCGGTAAGCCGTCGCTGGTGGCCGATGCCGGTGCGCTGCCAGAGGTGGTAGGGACGGCTGGCATCGTAGTACAGACACCAGAGAGTGCCGAACAGCTCGCAGAAGGAATCAGGACGATTCTCGAATCAGGGCCTGAGTGGACAAAAAAATGCCAAGTGGAGTATTCGCGTTTCCGGGTGTCTAATGAATCGCATGTCCTGTGGGCGCAACTATTTCGTGTGTCTGGACACGAGCAGTTGATCCTGGTGCAAACATGATCTATTTCTTCGTCTTTGTACTGTTGCTGTGCTTAGTACCGCTGGATCGCCCTGGACTCCGCAATACCTACCAGTTACTGGGCTTCACTGTGCTTCTGGTCTTTCTTGGCGCGCGCTGGGAAACTGGCACGGACTGGGACCCTTATATCGAGTACTTCCGTGATCTCGATAATTACCGCAATTTCGAACCTGGCTATGTTTTGCTGAACGAGGCTGTGCGTTTATTCTCTAACAACTACACATTATTCTTATTTATTAACGGCGCACTGGCACTCGCGCCCATCTTCTGGTTCATCCGCAAGGAGTCCAACGGCTCAATCCCGCTTGGATTGGTTATCTTCTACTCTTACTATTATTTGATTACTTATTTTGGTGCAAGCCGCCGCATCATCGCAATTGGCCTATGCGTTCTAGCAGCTATGCAATTGCTGCAGATGAAACGTACACTTGCCTTTTTGTTGATTTTGATGGGATCTTTATTCCACTATTCGGCAATGCTTTGCGTCATTTATTTCCTCTTGACGGGAAATCTTCTATCTATTCGAAATACATTTCGCTTTGCTATTAGCGTTGCTGCGTCATTGGGGTTAATTTATGCCCTGTTGCCATTATTAATGAACATAGATGTTTTTTCACATATTTTCTTTCGTGTCGGAGAGTACTTGCTGGGTGATACTTCAGTTGACGGATATGACAAAGCAACACTCTCAGTCCTTTCAGTTGTCAAACGTTTGGGTATAATTACTTTCATCCTACTCACTTTAGAAATAAATATAAGCAAAATCACTGCCCGCGATATATTTTTTTCTAACTGTTATTTTTTCTCATTCGCAATTTATCTATTAAGTGAAATTGTGCTAGGCGATATATTTAAAACATTTACTATTTATTTCAGCATTTTTGAGATCGTTTTGATTCCAAATCTAATCCGCACACATGAGCCAAGGTTGCGCGTCTTTCTATATGGCCTGTTCGTGCCATATTTAATTCTGCAAACTTATAGCGCCACTTTCGGAAATCCATTCGTCGACCTCTATATTCCCTATCACCTTGCTCCAGATTTCAGGTGGATAGGAGAGTAAATAGTTTCAATAATTTTGCTTATTTGGAGATGCCTAAATGAAAGTTTCAATCGTAGCCGGCGGTGCGGGTTTTATCGGTGCAAATTTGTGTGTACAGTTACTAGCAGAAGGCCGTACAGTTGTCGTGATCGATAACCTCTTACGAGGGAGCCGCGACCACCTAAAAAGCAGTGCCGCATCTTCGCGACTGATCTTCATCGAAGCGGACCTTGCAATACGTAGTCAAACCGAGGACGCATTTGCCAGAGCTACGTCTATTGAAGGAGTTGACGAGGTCTGGCATCTCGCTGCCAATTCTGACATTCCAGCCGGAGTCGCCGACGCAGATGTTGATCTGAAGGACACATTCTTGACAACTGCAGAAATTCTACGTTGCATGAAGACTCACAAAATAGGAGCGCTGTATTTCGCATCGAGTTCTGCCATCTATGGCGATCTTGGCGATCAACCGCTACACGAAAGCATCGGTCCATTACTCCCTATTTCAAATTATGGCGCTATGAAATTAGCTTCTGAGGCTCTAATTAGCGCTGCCACAGAAAGTTATCTTGACCGCACATGTCTTTTCCGCTTCCCTAACGTTGTCGGCGTGCCGGCTACCCATGGAGTTATTCTTGACTTCGTCCGTAAGCTCAAAGCCGGTAACAACATCCTGGATGTTCTCGGTAATGGCACTCAACGCAAAGCTTATCTACACGTGAGCGATCTTGTCGCTGCTATGTTGTTGGTTCGCTCCCATCCGGATACACGTAAAGTTTTGCCAATCAATGTTGGACCGGTAGACGAAGGTGTTTATGTGCGCTGGATTGCAGAGCAAGTGGTTAAGCGAGTCGCTCCCGCCGCGACCATTCGGTTCGGGTCTGGCAATCGAGGGTGGGTTGGAGACGTTCCTAAGTTCCATTACTCCACGGACAAAATCCAAGCCCTGGGTTGGAAGCCAGGACTAGGCTCTGAGCTCGCTGTCCTCCGTGCCATCGACGAGATTGCTCGCCAGGAGGGGTTTTGAGCTTTTGTCCATGAGCGCATCAACCCCACTCGTGACTGTAGTCGTTCCTTCTTTCAACGAGCCGCCTCATGTCGTTCGTGCAAGCCTCGAAAGCATCAGAAACCAGACCTTTTCGGGATTCGAATGCATCGTCGTTGACGAGAGTACCAATCCGGAACTGGCCCAAGCCTGCCAGTCCGTCTGCGCAGAAGACCCACGATTTATTTATCTTCACCCAACCGAACGTCTTGGACTACCTAAAAGTCTTAATCTCGCAATCGCGCAAGCCCGCAGTCGGCTAATTGCGCGCTTTGATTCTGATGATATCTGCGTGCCAGAGCGACTCGCGCTTCAAGTTGCGTTCTTAGAGGCACATCCAGAGGTATCGGTTGTCGGTGGGGCGCTCAGCATCATCAGCGACGAAGGTGAAGTACTCGCGCATCGACGCTATCCAGAGGATGCGGTCAAGATTGCCAAGGGCATGCAACTAACGACCACGATTGCGCACCCCACGGTCATGTTTCGCAGAGAGGCTATCGAACAGTATGGTGGGTATAACCCCGACTTCCGATTTGCCGAAGATCTTGATCTTTGGCTGCGATGGATGAATGCAGGACTTCGTTTTGCCAATCTTCCGCAAGTACTTGTGCATTATCGCCAAGACAATACGCGCCGTAGTCAGCACCATTGGCGTTTCAACTTACGAGCACGAACATCCAATTTCAGCTCACGCTATTCGATCTTACGGATCCTCGGTATCGCTTGCATTGCTACCTGGGCAGCACTGCCCACGGTTGTTCAAGAGCACACCTTTAAATTCTTAATCCTCCATCGCCGTCGTCAGGGAGCGTCATAGTGAACAATTGTGAAATGAAGTGCAATGTAGCGATCCTTGCCGGAGGTATGGGAACGCGACTACGTGAGCGTAGTGGTGATTTACCGAAGCCCATGGTGCCAGTGCTCGGTAAGCCAGTGCTGCAGCACCAAATCGAGTTATGCAAGCAACACGGCTTTTGCAACATCGCCCTCCTTGTTCAGCACCGCCACGAGAAGATTTCCGAGTATTTTGGCGATGGAATTGCCCTCGGTGTGAATCTAACATATGCGATCGAGAATGAGCCGCGCGGAACTGCGGGTGCATTGCGCGACGCACTTTCTCTACTTGCCGACCGGTTTTTTGTGCTGTACGGCGATACTTTCCTGGACGTCGACATGCGAAAGATGTGGAATGCACATATGGGTTCCGGTGCAGTTGGTACCCTGTTATTGCATCCCAATGACCACCCCCAAGATTCAGATCTTGTGGTCATTGATGCCCAAGGCAGCGTTTGTAGCATCCTGCCGTATCCGCATCCGCCGGGCCGTGAGGTCCGCAATCTAGTCAATGCTGCGATGTATGTGCTTGAGCGTGTAGGGCTGGAAGGTGTCACGCCCATTGAAGGAAAGGCCGACATAGCGAAGCACATGTTTCCACGCATGCTGGATTTGGGCCAGCGTCTTCATGGCTACGTCACGCCTGAGTACATCAAGGACATGGGGACGCCGGAACGGTTGGACAAAGTTGAAAGGGACTTTGTTGCCGGTCTTCCCGAAAGGCTTTCCACTCGGCATCTTCGTAGCGCCGTCTTTCTTGATCGGGACGGCACGCTGATTCGTGAGGTCAATCATTTGACAGCACCGGACCAACTTGAGCTGTTGCCCGGTGTAGCGGCCGCTGTTCGCCGCCTAAACCGCAAAGCTACGCTTGCTGTGGTGGTCACGAACCAACCAGTTGTCGCGCGTGGGGATATTACTATCGAGGGGCTCGCCGAAGTCCACGCTCGGCTAGAGTCGCAGCTTGGTGCCGAAGGTGCCTTTATTGACGGACTCTATTTCTGCCCCCACCATCCTGACAAGGGCTTTCCTGGCGAGGTTCCGGAACTCAAAGGGACCTGCCTTTGCCGTAAGCCGGAGCCAGGCCTCATCGACCAGGCTTGTCGGGATCTAAGCATCGACCGGCGCAATTCCTGGATGATTGGCGACACCACTTCAGACATTGAGGCGGGGCGGCGTGCTGGCATCCGCACCATTTTGCTGCGTACGGGCTTTGCGGGCTCCGACGCTAAACACGCAATTCGACCTGACTATATCTGCCCAGACCTGCCCGATGCCGTCGAATGGATTCTGGGCGGCCATGCCGACATGACCCGTCGGATGGCACAGATTGCAGTGACTGCCAGCAATGGCAAGCGACTTTTACTGGTCGGTGGCCTGGCTCGCGCAGGAAAAAGTTTCGCAGCGCAAGTGCTGAAGGAGTTGTTGTATGCGCTTGGCCGCGAGGCCCACGTCGTTTCGCTGGACGGCTGGTTGAAGCCGAAGGATCAGCGTTCTGAAGGCACTGGGGTCTGCGATCGTTATGATCTCATAGCTGCTGGTTCTGTGATCGCGACCATAGCTCGCTCCGAAACGCGCGAGATCCTGCAAGAACCGCTTTATGACCGAGTCGCTCGTATCGCCGGCGATCTTGCGATTGAACACTCAATCGGCCCGGAGGATATTCTTATTGTCGAAGGAGTCCCCGCACTCCTGATGAATGAGCTTAATATTTTGACCAACGCGGTCAAGGTCTTTGTGGACATTGCACCACCAATTCGCACCGAAAGATTGACCAAGGATTATGAATGGCGGGGCCAACATACTGATCAACATGAGGAAGCGATAGCCATGCGAGAACTCGACGAAACTCCTGTAGTGATGCAATCGCGCAGTCTCGCAGACTTCGTCATTGAGCTATGTATTAATGAGGATTAATTATGATTGTCAGTAAAACCCCATTGCGGATGAGCTTCGTGGGTGGAGGCAGTGACTTGCCGGCCTTTTATCGTGAGGAAGTGGGTGCTGTACTTTCAACGTCGATTGACAAGTATATGTATGTCTGCGTCAACAAGAAGTTTGATGGTCGAATTCGAATTAGCTATACACGCACAGAGGATGTCGAACATCGGAAGCAAGTGGAGCATCCACTGGTCCGCGAAGCACTCGACTTAGTTGGCATAGATGGCGGCATTGAAATTGCGTCAATGGCTGATATCCCGTCTAAAGGGTCGGGCCTTGGATCGTCCAGTACCTATACCGTTGGGTTGCTTAATGCGCTCTATGCCTACCGCAATCAGTTTGTATCGAAAGAGAATCTTGCACGCCAGTCATGCGAAATTGAGATCGACCGCTGCGGTGAACCGATTGGAAAGCAGGATCAATATGCCGCCGCCTACGGCGGGCTGAATCTTATCCGCTTTCATCCAGACGACTCGGTTTCGGTGGATCCAGTTATCTGCAAGCCGTCGTTGCTGCATAACATGGAAGATTCAACCTTAGTGTTCTTTACGGGACGCACACGAAGCGCCTCAGCCGTGTTGGCCAATCAGTCAGCCGCAATGCAAACGACTGATCGCCGCGCACTAATGCGTCGGATGGTGCAACTAGCATTTGAGATGAAAGAACAACTCGAGTCAGGTACGCTTGATCACTTTGGCGATCTACTCGATGAAAACTGGCGCCTGAAGGCACAATTGACCGCCGGAATATCCGATCCACAGATTGATGCTTGGTACACCAAAGGCATGGCCAATGGTGCGCTTGGTGGCAAACTGCTAGGTGCTGGCAACGGCGGTTTCATTATGTTTTATGCTCCCAAAGAGCGGCATGCTCAAATCTCGACCGCTCTCGCCGATCTGGAACCTGTTAAGTTCCGCTTTGAACGTACCGGCGCACAAATTGTTTTTTATCAACCACCACTGTGAGGTTTTATGTCTACGAATTTTACCGTTTCTAATTATTTGGCTGCCCACACACGCCTTGCTCAGCAACTTAATACCGATGCCTTTCAAAAAGGTATCGATATGGTCAAGGCGGCATTTGAAGGTGGAAAGAAGATTATCACGTGTGGCAACGGCGGGAGTGCTTCCACCGCATCACACTACATCACCGATTGGAACAAGATGGTGAATCTGGCTACCGGCAAAAAATTCCGTGGAGTGTCTTTATGTGACAACGTTGGGCTGATTACAGCCTATGGCAATGATTTGTCTTATGCCGATGTTTTCGCTGGCCAAGTTAATGCGCTAATGGACGAAGGGGATTTGCTAGTTGCTATTAGCGGTAGTGGTAACTCTCCAAATGTCCTTAAAGCCATTGAGGCCGCACGTCTTGCAGGTGGGAACGTGCTGGGGGTTGTCGGCTACGACGGCGGAAAGATGATGCCGATGTGCGATCATAGTGTTTGGGTTCAATCCTTTGATATGCAGCTTTGTGAAGATGTACATCTGATGTTTGGACATATGGTCATGAAGACTCTATGTGGATACGAAATCAAGTAAAAGCATTAGCGCTTCAGGGATGATGAGGTGGATTTTGATGGTTTCTTCTTCTCTAGACAAAGTCTCCCTGAACTCAGGTGTTGGCTTGGCAGCTACGGAACAATCGCTCAACGATCGTGTGAATTCGTGTGGGGGCGAGATCTTTTTTGGCATGCTGTTAGTCCTGTGGGTTGGAGTGACACATTCACGCGCTGTTCGGGGAAGAAGCCAAGTCCGCGTGCGCGGTGCTAGGGAAAAGTGGACAATCACCCGAAACGGTACTCACTGATCCTCAGCAGTACCCAGGTGTTGAGAGAGTTGGTTCGAAACCAGTCGCCTCTGCACCAGACCGACATTGGCCAGTTCCTGCTTGACCACGAACCACGCGACCGGGTTGAGGTCGTTGCCGACCATCTGCATCCCGAGGCGCGAGCCTTCCACCAGCGTGGTGCCACCGCCCATGAAGATGTCCGCCACCTTCAGGTGGTTGAACGCGCCTTTCTTCTGGTGGTTGGCGTAGTAGTTGTCCCACACCAGCTTGGCCGCGTGCGAAGGGTCGTCCGGCGCTTTGGTAGCCGCCGCGATCAGCATTGAGCGGAATACGCTGGAACGCCGCCGTGCCCACTACTTCGACATCTGGTAGATCGGCTTGCCCGCGTTGCCTTCGATGATCGCCACCTGATTGACCGGCAGGATCGGGAAGTCCACCTCCAGACAGGTCTTGGGGCGGTTCTGGTCGTTGAAGTCGACGGTTTCCATTGCGACCGTCTTGCCAGCGCCGACGGCTTTGGCGACTTCCTGGGCGAGTAGTTGTTTTTTGGTGGTCATATTGACTCC
>Ga0172367_10003033_pt1 | contig 22302 bp, 15 predicted proteins | sample Lak10m_FD_114542 | JGI IMG/M metagenome (GOLD analysis project Ga0172367, IMG submission 114542) | Freshwater microbial communities from Kabuno Bay, South-Kivu, Congo - kab_022012_10m | ecosystem: Environmental > Aquatic > Freshwater > Lake | place: Democratic Republic of the Congo: South-Kivu... | reverse complement strand
CCCACTTCGCAATCGACAGGGCATGGGTCTGTATTGCAAGTTTCTGTTTCGAAAAGAGGCGGGCATGAATCGCCTCCATTAGCTGCATTACGTAATATAGTACGAGAACGAGTGCGTGTACCACCACCGCATGTTTTATTGCACGTAGACCACGGAGTAAATGCACTTACTTCGCAATTAACAGGGCATGGTTGTGTATTGCAATTTTCAGTTTCAGATAATGTTGGGCAGGGCAAACCTCCATTAGCTGCACTACGAGTAGGTACGCGAGTACGAGTGCGTGTACCGCCATCGCATTCACTACTGCAATTGCCCCATTGAGACCAATTACTTACTTCGCAATTAACTGGCGGGCCAACTACCGGTGGACATGCTTGAGTATTGCACGCTCTGCTTTCATTAAGATTTTCACACTCCATTCCACCATTTGCTGAACTAACGAGTACCGTACGACTACGTGTTTGTCGACCACCACCGCAAGATTTATCACATAATGACCACTGACCCCATTCACTTAATTCACAATCCACCGGGCAGTCATTTGTATTACATTCTCTTTCATCAATTAATAAACCACATTCTTGTCCACCATTGGCTGCTGATGTTAAAATTCTGCGGGTTCTGAATTGCTTACCACCGCCGCATGTTTTATCGCATACGCTCCAGCTTCCCCAATCACTTAATTCGCAATTAATGGGTCGGGCAGTTTCAACACATGGTGATGTACCGCATACACGTGTTTCAGAAAGTTCTCCGCATTCATCACCGCCATTTTCCGGAACAACTCTTACAGTGCGAGTTCGTGTTTGTTCACCGCCGCCGCAATTGGTACTGCATAATCCCCAGCCTGACCATGGACTAAGTTCACAATCTATTGGTAACTTCTCGACTTCAACTGGTGGTGTAATTATGGTACCACCGCCACCTCCGCTGCTGCCACCACCTCCACCAGTATTAATTGGTGTAATTATGGTACTACCGCCGCCACTGCTACCACCGCCAGTATTAATTGGTGTAGTTGTATTATTACCGCCACCACCGCTACCGCCGCCAGTATTAATTGGTGTAGTTGTATTATTACCGCCACCACCGCTACCGCCACTGCTACCGCCGCCGGTATTAATTGGTGTAGTTGTATTATTACCGCCACCACTGCTACCGCCGCTACCGCCAGTATTAATTGGTGTAATGCCACCGCCGGTGTTTATTGGCGTATCTTTAATCAAAGTAATATTATTAGAAGATTTATTATTAGAATTTGCAACTGGCTGATTAATAATCCCAGACAATAATTCTGGTTTTGCAATGGCTACATAAGCCGTAGCAGTTATTATAGAAACTATTAGTAATCCAATTACAATTAATATCATTTTACCTACATACTATATAATAACAAAAAAATACAATAAAAATATAAATTTATAAATTTTATCTACATTGTAAGTTGCAAATTATGCGATAATTTTTTGTGTTTCCGAATCAAATCTTTTAGGCGATAAGCCCAAGAAATAATTTAATTGAGTAGGCTGTTTAATTAACACATGAACAAATATGCCAATAATAACAAATATAATAAAGACAATTGAAATTGCAATAATATCAAAACGCTTTTCGGAAATTCTTACTACTGCAATTGCCGCAATTAAAGTCGCAACAGTATCCAAAATAGCAATTGTCCCTATTCTTTGATTTCCGGTTCTATATTGATCACCAGCAACCGGTTTCATCGTACACTATTTATCCTGAATATATTAATTACATTTTTGTTTTTTAATCTGTAATTATATACAACAATGAAATATCTTTTATGAATGATCGAAGTATTTTATTAGGAATAGTTATTACCGTGTTGGTGATTATCACATGGAAAATATTTTATAGTGATCGTATTGAAAAAATACAATCTAAACAATTTAATCAAATTCTAGAAAAATGGAGAACGTCCGGTATTAATAGATCATTAGAAAAAATCCAGGCTGCATTTAAGCCAAGTGGTACAACAAGATCTAATAAAACATCGCGTTTACAGAATACTTCTATAAATAACACATCATCAGAAAATGATGATAAGGAGGTTATAAAGTATATGGAAAGAAGGCTTAAGGATATTCAAAATCAGGCAGATATGGCAGAAGGCTTTATGCAAGCATTAGATAATGTATCCCACCTAGCAGCAGTTGATGATAAAATTAAACAACAAGATGAAACTTATGCTAAACTCAAAAACGAGGAGTATAATGTTAAAAAATTAATAAATAGAATTAAAAATGATGAACAAAAATGAAATTAATGAAATTAAAAAATCATTTTTATTTTTTGCTAAGTATAATCTCCCATAAGTGTGTGCAATATGTATTTGACCGAGGGTCTTTTAATAGTGATTGTACTTGTGCTAGCTTTTCTCGTAGTACGAGACATGATGGTCAAGCCAAAACAATCAACACCAGCAGTTTTATATAGTGTTGGCAATTCCGGTGATGTACGAGCTACCCCACCAGTATATAAACCAGTAGCCCAGCCAACAGCAACTGGCGGAACCGCCACTATCGTCCCTGAACAAGCGTCGGCGCCTGCTGAAGGTATGCGTGGTACTAACTATGAACAAGCCGCGCAGCAAAAATTGCGCGAAAATAGTGAATACTTCTCTGCGTGTGGAGAAGATAATGCGGCAAGCCAAGTTCTTGACTGCGTATGTGGCGACAAGCCGGATGTTAGCTTTGCTAAGTTTGACTATGGTGCCCCTGATATGGATTATAAGGAGTATGTTGCCTCGCAGGCCGTAGATGATAAGGTTGTTGAAAATCACTTGCAATTTGTTCGTGATCGTAAAGGCCTGGGCCCTGAAGGCGAGTTTATTACCGGCCGAACATATTCGCCGGATTCACACGATAGCTACGACCCTGTTCCGTGGGTTGGTATTCGTGGACGCCCGCAGGCAGTTGAGCAGTGCAATCCCACACAGGTACCGGATCTCGACACCAACCTGTTCAAAGGACACCGCCCATACTGCTTTTGGACTTAAATGGGCTTGCTTGGTAGTTGGGCTTGCTCGGTAGTTCGCCCTTACCCGCCTATTGGCCTTCGGCCAAAGGCTCGGGCTCAACTCCCGTCGCTGCGCCTTCGGAAGCTCTATAAAAAAGTTATTAACAGTTCAAAAAATATTTTTTGTGCATTTGCAATATTTTTTATGTGTTTACAAACAGCTTCCGAAGGCGCAGCGACGGGAGTTGAGCCCGAGCCTTTGGCCGAAGGCCAATAGGCGGGTAAGGGCGAACTACCGAGCAAGCCCAACTACCAAGCAAGCCCAAATCACCACTCCGGCAGATCTAGTTGTTCAAATGTTAATTGTTTAGATTTAGCAGCCGCAGATTGTACTCTCTCACCAGCATTCGGCACTTCCATAGGCTTTGCTACAATATAATTTTTAGCTTTACGATTATTAATATCTTGCAATTTATCGCGAATATTAATGAATGATCTACGAGAATCATACCATCCAGCAAGTTCCATAATGTGATCATAATATGATTCAATAATTTCCTGAGAATCTTCCGCAAAGGTCTCCATGATTTCTACAGTTCTTCTTGCAATAAAGTCATTGCTATCATCTTCTCGATCTCGAGAATCCATAATAAGCTCAGAAATCTGCGAATTATAATTTTGTAATATGTTTACAATATTTGGCGATGCTTCTCGGATCGCTTTCTTACACTCTGCGATCTTTTGATCAATATAATATAAACGAGATCTTTTATCAACTACGCCGTCTCGCACAACGATCTTATAAAGATTCTGAAGATCCTTGAAATCTCCAGGATCATCAATCAAACGCTTACATCCCGATGCAAATTCATCGGCTTCATAATAACCAAGTGATGAAACATGATTTGTAACTTCTGCAACTATTTTAGCAGCATATTCTATAGCCATCATTTCAGTGGCGCGAACAGCAGATTCAAAACCTTCTTGATATTCTTTATCATCTGAATACTCAATAACAGGAGTGTCAATATTATTAATAATAGAACCAACAGAACCGCCAAAGCGTGTCTTAATATCGGTCATTAGTTTTTTGTTTATCAAATTGGCTTCTTTTCGATAAGCGTTACCTTGTTTACGCATTTCAACCTTATCAATACCGACAATTTTGTTTGCGTATGCTTCAACATACTTGCTAGCATTTTTAACGCTAGTTTCATCAATAATATCTGGATCGGTTACTTCTGGTCCAGGCTGAAATTCCGGTCTGTATGCAATAAAACGAGCAAACAATCCGAAGATAGCACCTTCCATATAATAATTTAAGTCAATCTTCATAGGATCGGAAGTTTTCTGGCTATGCTCATACATACCCAGAAATTCCATAACATCACCTTTCTTGAGATTAATTTTACGACCGCGCAAATCATATTGCTGATCACGCTTAACAACCACATATTTGAACGGATCTCCAGGATCCGGTGGTGCACAAAGTGCAGCCTTCTGCGGATCATGTAAAGCACCCGGCTTCATATATTTTTCGTATGTTAATCGCATACGATCAACAAATGTATTAACCGGAATATTACGTTTATGCGGCTTGTATTTTGCATTTAGCACGAAGTTAAATAAGCTCCATTCTTTAGAATAAATATAGTTTAGTTTATCATGAATCAGATCCAACATGTCAGTGTTATTATGCACACTGCATACTTCTTCGATAATCTGAAAGCCAATTTCTTTGGCCAGATCGGACTGACCTTGCTTAACAATGTCAATTCCCTTAATAAATATCTTCTCACGCGAAGGATGAAATACTTCTGTCTCATGATGAGCAAATCCGAAATATTTCTTCTTGCCAGTAAAAACTACTGGAAATAGCACTTCTTCGTAATCCATATTTAGATATTTGGTGCCGTTATCATCATAGAGAACTTTACCAATAACCTTTGTGAAACGAGTAAGATCACGACGAGTAATCTGAACCATGATAGTCCAATATTCTTCTCGAAGGCGAAAATACATCAACTTCCACATGTTAATTATTGCCTTATTATCGTTGCTGGCCGCTTGCATGCGCTTACCAACCTCAAGTAAATCAGCGTTGTATTTAGAATATGCCTCCTCGTTGATTTTGTTAAATTCCTCAAGAGTAATAGCTGATGATTTAAGTTTACCATCAAGAGAATTATATTCTTTTCTATATTCCGAAACCACCGTTGCGCATTGCAACGCCACATACTCAATATGTTCGGCTGGAATATCTTTATATTCAATATTAAGTTCGCCCATATCCGCAAGTATCTTTTTGATAGCTTCGGAAGATGCGTTCCATATAAGATCAACCACAATGAATAGTTTTTCTGGTGCTGAAATATAGCAAGAATCAGTATCACCGTATGATACGAAGTATCCCAATTCCTGGCAGATTCTGGCGACCATCTTAATATTATACTGACCTGCAGTGGTGATACCACCAGCAACAAGCAGTTTATAGATTGATGACAATACATTGCCTTGTTCACCATAGAAAGTGTTCATAAAGATCTTCTTTGAACCTTGTTTCGAATTAACAATATTACGAGCAAACGAAATTTCTTCTTTAGGAAGTCCATTCGATGCGATGATATCCAATATTTGTTTCTTGGTGTATCCTGTACCTGCGAATTCTTTCTCGGGAATATCTTCCCAATTTACTGTTTGGCCTCTTTCTGCAGCCTCATTTTCTAGTTTTCCAATATATTCAACAAGAGTAGTCAGAGCCACGTATTGCTTTTTGAAAACACGTCGATCATGAAACAGCTTAAGTTGAATAGTTGGGAAAATAGCCATAATTTCCCGTGGTAATGGTTCCGTACGAGTATTTTTAATTTCGTTAGTTCGAAAGTCTACTTTATCACCTGGTTCAACTACATTAGAATGTCTAATGCACCATCCTCCCACCGGGAAGAATTTACCTTTATCAGGCGAATTTTCATCGTTAATTTCAGAATTAAAATCAATACGATGTAAGAAATATCCTTTAGCTTTGAGCTTATTAACATATTCTTGCGCACCGGGACGATCTTCGATAGTCATCTCGGGTGACATATTGTATGTGATAATAATATTAGGATATAGAGATGCGAAATCCAAACCTACGACAGGACGTCGAGCATTAAGTCCTTTTTTAGGAGGAAATACCCACGCACCGGGATATTTGACCTTTTTGTTTGATGGTTTCGCGGCCGAATACATAATTCGCATCGGCACACCTTGATATATTACTTTCTTAGTGTTATACGATTCATTAGCAACGAGCTGACGCACTTTCATGCCACCGGCTCGATAGAATCCAACGAATGTTGTTGCAAACGCATCATTAGCAATTTCTCTGCGATCCTGTACAATCGTACGAATAGCAAACAATTGCTGGCATCGAAAAGCATCGACCACGCAATATTTAGCAACCTCCGCCATATCCCTTTGATTTTTCTGAATAATCGGCAGCATTTTACGCGCAAGAATAGTTGAAATATTCTCTTTTACGATAACCTCAATTTCTTCGGCAGTCTTGTTGAGTTCAATCATTTTTTCAATTAGTGACTGAGTGACACTGCTTTTGAGTTTATTTTCTTCATCTTTTTCGCTAATTGCGGCTTTATAAATTGCAAACATAGTTTTATACGGCAGGTCTTCTTTGCCTTTAAGTTTGTTCATCTTCAAGAAATAATTTAGAGAATAAGATTTTTGCACTTCCATCTTCGTGTATAGTTGCTTGAAAATAACCATGCAATCGGTATCAATAATACCCGGCACATTGAGACGAATCATTGAATGCATTTCTTCTGCACTGATTTTGACACGCTCGCTAACCCACATATTAGTGTGAATATTGGCCTCTCCTTTTTCATCGTTTGAATCAAAATAATTATCGAGAGGCATAATAGCAATATTCTCTTTAAATCGTCTTAGCATACCATAACGTCTAAGTTTCTCACGTACGCATGGCCAATCGAAACCACCCCCATTAAACGCAACCAGAAATTCTGGAGCCATGCGTTTAATGAGTCTACCGAATGCTTCCAATAAATTGCGTTCGCGGTTAGAATCTGTAGAATTTCCACAGATCACTAGATAATTGCATTTAGATTCTTTCAGCATAATTTCTTCAATGGATTTTTTATGCTTACGGGCTTCTGCCTCAATATCTTCTCGATCGAAGAAAATATTAGTGAGTGTATTTTCATCTTGAGATGTATCCACATCGACCAGACACACCTTCAATAAAGCATTAGGCGTGTGATACCAGTGAAATGTAGCACATAGCATGAAAATATCCCAGTTAGTTTCTTCAGGAGTCGGCGGCGTGCCGTTTTGATTAAATTTAGTATACGTTTCAATATCCCAAGTCATGATCATAGCTGAGTCTCGAGCAAGCCACGACTGTGTTTTAGCAGCTTCTTGTTCGGCCGGTGTAATGGGTTTATAATCTTCTATTTTTATGTAAAACCAATGATCTACACGAAATTTTAAATACGCTTTATCAACTTGCTCACGTCTTTGATAAGAGTAGAGCCCGCCGCGCAATACGTTCCAATAACAAGTATTGAAACCATATTCTCGCGATACCTTATGAAAATAGGTATTATTGTTAAAGCTCGAATTATCATCAGAAGATGTTGAATATTTAGGAATTTGTTCACCATTAAAAGGGTTTGTAGTTGTAATACCAGCCACATATTTAATTGCATCGCTGCGGTCTTTTAGATTAGTAAAATACACACGCAGCCATACATCAGGCTCTTCTCGAAACTCGAGTGCACGAAATCCTTTAATAAACTCGGACTTACCAGCTCGAATACCTTTTGTATTGAATAGAGCATATAAATTTTGTTTAAGCAATGTCGCTTTGGCGTCGATATTATCGAGATAATAACTCGTGTCGTCATTAGGCGATACACGAATATCAAAGTATACTGGGATGTTGGCAATTACCACCGCGGCCTTTGAGCCATCCGGCAAGTTACCAAATATGTAAACACGGTAGTGTCCATCGCCCATATTTTTAGAGTCTTCATACACGTCATTAGGCATAAAATATATGTCTGCTGATGATTTTATATCTGCATCTATCTTTGCAGATAGAGGCTGATTAAAGTAATCCTTTCGTGTAGGAAGATCATCAAATTGTGAATAGTTAATTTTACGAATAACGCTCATTTGGACTGTTTTTGGGCTATTCTAACTACTCTAATTTGGGCTTTATATATGTCTAATTGATATATTCATTTTTAGAACATATTTGTGAATTGTGAAAATAGGGGTTTTTTGTAAAACAAACAGCAACCATCCAAAAAATTGTAGTTTGAGAATGTTTGCTTGTTTGATTGATCAATGAAGAGATTTCAGCATTGTGTTTAAGTTCTCCACGGCATATTGCCAACGCATAGGGCGAGGATCACTAAATGGGAGACCTTTAGATATGCACTTTACTCGCATCTCATTCCAAGACATTTCATCCATAGTGAACTTGCAAATGTTAAATGCATACCAAGCAGAATCCTTATGTTCAATGAAAAATCGCTGCCCATTATTCCAATCAATATCTAGAGTCTCAACATTTGGGTCGTTTTCCGCTACAATCTTAAGAAGCATCTTTTCCAGGTCGAAAAATGACATAAATTTGTGATCAATAAAGCCATCAATTTTATGGTGAATTTTAATTTCATATCCTCTTTTGGACTGAACATTAGCAGCAACTGCTAAAGATGCAGGTGTTTGTTTTTTAGTCCAGCTCATATTTACAACGTAAATGTATATTAAAGAAATTATTTTTAAATGTTAAAATATAGAATAGTGATATAAAAAATATGGAACATGCGGATGTAAGAGACAATTTTATCATATTTCCAAATCAACTATTCAAAAATACTGAAATTTTAGAAAAATATAAGCAAGTGTGGATAGTAGAAGAACCCGTGTTTTTCACTCGTAGAAAATTTCATAAGTTAGTTCTTGCTACATTACGTGCTTCATTAAAGTGGTATCATGATTATTTAACATGTATGAATGTAAATGTGCAATATATTCAATATGACATGGTTAATGCATTTTATAGCAATTTAACCAGTTGCACCTGCTATGATCCGGTTGATAATTATATTCGGCTTAAAATAAAAAATATACCACAACTATATACACTTGACACGCCATATTTTATTTCAGATATAGGAACTTTACACGTGTGGACGCAAACCGCACTTACTCAGATGTGGGATTATGGCTTATTTTACAAATGGCAGCGAAAAACATTGAATGTGTTAATGAATGGTAATGAGCCGATGGGTGGAAAATACACATACACTTGGGATGGGATTTTCCCTGATATGCCTCGAAAAGTTAGCAGACACAAAAATTATCGAACTGAAGCAATTGATTATATAAATGCTAATTTTGCAAATAATTATGGTTATATCAATTTAGAAAACTTTACATGTGCTATATCATGGGAAGAGGCGCAAGATGAATTAAATGCGCTTTTATTTCCAAATACTAAAAAGAAACGTCAACGACAATCAAAGCAGAATTTAGAGGCGCTTGTAGTGGTTTATTCAGCAGATAAAATAATTAATTGGATTAATAGAGGTCTATTAACGCCATATTTTGTAATGAGCTGTATAGAAGACTATCTGATATCTAAACCTGCTGATTTACCCTTTGTTGAGTTTATTATTCGAGAAATTATAGGCAAGCGCGAATTCTCGAGATTAGTATATGAATGGAAAGGTGAGAAATTGCGAGGCATTAAAGCCGGAAGACTCATACCCGACAATTTCTTTATCCCAGAGACCAAAAACGAGTTAATTGATATAATCTTGAACAAAGTTGGTATTTGTACAAATGCGGATGTTAAGAATATTTGCTTGTGTTTGTTTACAATGTGTATGATAAAGCCGGATGATATTTATACCTGGTTAGCAATTATGACTGGTGCAAGTGATTGGTTACTTGTTAATGAAGTATGGGGCCCATTAAATTATAATTCATTTGAAATTGTTGAATCTGCTATTCGCAAATTAAAATGGCCAATACCTCGTGAGCAAATAGATAAATGTGCTGATATATGGAATGCGCTGTATTATAATTTTATAGGTGAAAAACGATCTATGTTGCGAAGGCAAGGTAATCGAGGAAGTAGATTGGTTTCACAGTGGACTGCTCTATCTGCTGAATCCAAAGAGGCGGCGTCTCAAGTTGCAGGCAAGTTCATGAATGGGAATATTTAATCAATAGTAAAAATTGAAGTCGACATTTCTAAATGTTATGTTCCAAAGATGAGCAACAACACCGGATACAATTCAGGGGATCAAAACCGACCCAACAAAAAAGAGCACCGCAAAGAGTTCATGAGATATGTTCGTGCAATTGAAGAACGCGGCGACTATAATAAAGTCATTATGGCAATAGATGATGATGTTTGGACTCTTGCTAAATACGTTTTCAATGAGAGAATGTTTGATAATAATACAAACTTCAACAATTATTGTCGCGTAAAACTTTTTAATAAACCTACTAAAAAATCACAATATCAACTAAAAGCTAGTAAAAAAAGCGAGGAGCTCTTCACGAAATATAATATGGAGCTCTTCACGAAATATAATATTTTCATTCATTCTGGAGATATTGGAGTTGAACTTATGGAGGGCAAATATAAAGAAAGAGAAATTGGCCTCATCTGGTATGATGGCGTCACTGGTTGGCCTGGTACCAATGGAGGTGAGTTTCGATCGCCAAAGGAAGTATTGTGCGATATCAGTTTAAATAAAAACATTATTGCATTCGGTGGAATTGTGATGTTGACTTTAAATGTGGGTCGCAAAAATACAGGTAAAGGCGAAAAATATAATAAAGACATAAACAAGGATTTGATTAATCAAGAATCAATCTATTCAATTCGTAAAGAAAAGTTTTCTTGTTACCAAGACACAAAAACTAAAATGCTGTTATTCATCTACAAATACCAAAAAAACAAAAACTATTCTAAAAAGAACACTTTTACAGGTGATTCAAGCGAAGAAAGAGTTGCTAAAATCGCCCGCAAAGATGAAGATACGGATGATAATGGTGACTTTAAATATAATGAGCTTATCAACGACCTTAAAAATAAGTTGGCGGATGAACCTGTCGCTGACGATACTTCTAAAATCATCACCGAAACAGATAACAACAATATTGTTTTAGTTTCTAAAGATGATGATTCTGATGATGAGTCTGAAGAAGATTTTAATGATGATTCTGACGATGATTCTGAATCTGAAGATGATTGTGACGATGCTTCTGAAGAAGAATTTGACGATGATTGTGACGATGAATCTGAAGATGATTCCGAGGAAGATTTTGATGATGAATCCGAAGAAGAATCCGAAGAAGAATTTGATGATGATTCTGAAGACGACTCCGATGATCTCGACACATGCAACACAACCTTTCAACAAGAAGTTGATGACATCACTCGCAAAGGCACCAAACGCAAACGACCATTGGTGAATTACGAGGAATAATTGTAAAAAATAAAAACTGATTGTGATTTTTTTAATTTTATTATTGAATTGATTTCAGCAAATCAGGCGGGATTTGTGAAATCAAATAAATGGTCTTTAAATCAATCTGCTCGCGAATTAGAGTTTCTTTTTTCATTCGCATTAGAGTCGCCATGGTAACTCCATTCTCAAATTTGTCCCAATCTGTTCGAAGTTTTTGTTTAGCTACCATACTGTACAACTCAACAACTTTTCTTCCAAGATCAGTATCCCAAGGGTGCCGAAGTTCACCTTTACCAACATATGGACCTCTCGGTGTATTGCAAGCATAACTGGTAAGACACTCAACGGGTCGTTGTAGAGGAGTAAGTGAGCATCCAGTAGAACATAGAAATATGCAAGTACCTTTTGGCGAAAATCCGACAATTCTACCGGGTATTTCTTTCTGTGTACGGGGTCGGAGCATCCCAATAGTTGGTTTATTTTTATCTTGCAAGAACCAAAAATCAAGTTGCACGAATTTAATATTATTTTTAAGAGCTTCAAGAAAACTGGGAGCCGTGATTTCTCCAATTACGAGGCTAGCTATCCATTTGAGAAAACCCATCGGATCCCAAAATCCTGGTAAGTTGTGACATGTCAATCGGCAACTTGGACAGTCGCAGTTTGGATATAATTTAGGATCAACAAGTGGTAGCAAAAGAGGATTCATTTTTCTACAATCACTTATTATCTCTTCTATATCCACAGAAGGTTTTATCTGTAAAGCGATCTTCTTCTCATTGAAACACTCAGGTCAATTGGATGTTGAAGCATTGTTTGAAGATGAAGCATTGTTTGATGAATTCATCTGATTGCAATTTGAAACGCAAGTTGTCTCTAAAATAAAAAAAATATCAATTTCAATTTTTTCCAAAGTAATGTTATTAACTGTCGTTAATAATACAGTTGCTGTCTCCACACATGCTGTTCACAACGTTATCAATTTTATTCTTGTTTGCTAGGTAATATCCAACATAAGACATAATATTGGCCCCTTTTTTCGCATCAATAAGATTTGAACCTACTCTGTAAAAACTGTCGTCAACAATTGTATCTCCTCTAAGAAGCTCTAACAACTTGATGTTTTTCTTTTCTGCAAACACAAATTCTGAGTAAGGCGCATTAATAATATAATAATAAATTCTGTTAAGAATAGCCTCTACTTCTGTAAATGTTAAAATAATTTTATGATTATTATATGTGCCATTAATTGCGATTTGATCGGTGGTTTTTAAGTCCATTTGTTCTTCATCAAAATTAATTTTTTGCAGCCCGAGAATTTTTCCCGGGAATTTATAAATGCAATTACATGAAAATATTTCTCTGCTAGTTGATTTTGATTTTTTACTAGAATCAATTTGCAAAGACTGAATGGACAAACTCTTGAGTGCATTTATAGCATTAAGTGCTTGTTCCAGTTTAATGCGGTATCCTTCTGCTAATCTTGACGCTTCCATTAGTTCAAGTGATATATCGTGAATTTCTTGTTTTGGACCACTAACTGATTCAATTATTTCTTGATTATATACAGCGGCCCATTCTAGTTCTTCAATTTTTATGTTTTTGTCTTTTAGTTCATTTTCGAGCGAAGAATACTTTTTTTGTAAGCCAGCAATCTCATCTTTAAGAGACTGAATTGTATCGCTGTCGGTGGGAATGGTGGGCTCAGGCTCGGATTCTGGTTTTACCCCATATAGGTTTACATCATTTTCAAATGAGTTGTTTTGAAGCGTATTTTGGCAAGGAGGCGTGTCTCTGTTATAATTATCAAATGATTCATCAAGCGATTTATCAATTATATCTGATAAATTAAGAATATTATCTTTAGTATGGTCTGCAGGCTCCGCATCGAAAAAATCTTGGAAGTTTTTGATTTCTTGTTCATTTGTAGATGTAGGATGAATATTCATAATATATTCATTATATTGGTTTGTTTCATTTTCCGCTACAGCAATCTCATTATCAATAGACGGGATCGTATCACTCATTTTTGAGACTTTATATATAAAAAAGAAAGATTTCAATTTTATTTTTATGCATTATCATCCACAGACATATTAAGAGAGCAACTGGAATTCTTAAGATTACCGTGTGGTCTTGTTTCGCTGTTCACACTGCTAGAATTTTCCTTTTCTTTTGCCTTTTTTATTATTTTAATTAAGTGGATTTCTAGTGCATGATAATTAGAAAACAAGTGAACTTTTTGGTGCTCAATAGACGCGCTTTCAATTAACACTGCCACTAGAGTTGAATTCTCTCCATATATATTTTGTTCAATTTCCAGTGGAGGCCTTATGATGCAAATTTTACTAGGACAGGAGTTACTACTTAACACATTTTGTGGAAGAGTAACCACCAACGTAACAAAATTATGAGCCAATTCTATGTTGCAATTGTACTTTGCACATAGAGCCATTATTTTGTTACAAATATAATTTGTAAATAAATGTGTGTTTTTCATGAAACCAAGTTCATCCTGCATTTTTGGTTGGGCGCTTGCCTGCAACTATAATATATATAATATACCATATCAATTTTTGCCACAAAAAAATAAAAGCTAGGTGCTTTTATTTTGGGTTGGTTGGGGACTATATTGAATCATTTATTCCTCCGGAATACCAGGGAGTGGGTTGGTGGGCGTGACAACGACATCGGTAGTAGGGTACTTCTCGTCTTCGAAATTGAGTCGGCGTTGTGCCGGCGACCCATTTGGAAACGTACGCGGAACGCGTTGACCTTCTGGCTTCTTGGGGGCTGGCGGTGGTCCATTCGTCTTGTTCGTGGCGGGAGTGGCGGGAGTGGCGGGAGTGGTGGGTGTGTTGTTGAGTTGTTCGGCCATTTTCAAATTCTTGATTTGTAAAACTATACAAAAGTCCATTTCAATTTTTTCCACTCTTTAAGTAGAAAAAATAGCTTAGATACCATTTTTTCCCTCTCTTTCTCTCTGTAAAATCATCCTATATAGAGCTTATTATATATTGAATATAGAGATAACCTGCATAGGCCTCTGTTCAAAATTAAAGAAATTGATGATATTATCAGCAAAAAGCCCGTTAAACATATACTTTGAAATTAGAGGATTTGTGATATCATCGGCCAGCAACTCAACTAAGGAGTCGCTGAGTGACTTCTCAGTATCCGAGTGTATAATAAGTTTTTTGCCACTGCAATAGCCTTCCGACGTCTTCCATTCACAAGGCAGGTAAACATTGGGGAATTTAAGATTAGTCAAGTCAAGATCTTTTTCCACACTAAAGTACTTGATTATCTTCTTTAACTCGGTAATTAAGGATCCTCTCGACATATTCTGCATTTTATTAAGTGTAACTCTATCAAATTCATATGTTTGCGAAGTCATCGATTTAATAAGTTCTTTCTTATCAAAATGCTTATAATAATACACAGTGATGTGATTCATAATAGACTCAAAATCAACGCTATCTTTGTCTAGTATCTCGGCAAGCATAGTTGCAAAGTTAGCAAAGGATTTGCGAAAATTAGTATCTTCTATTAATTTAATAATTTTATTACGAATAGTTGTATTCCTTTCTTTCTCTATGTAATTTGTGAATTCTATCACAAGTAAATTATATATGTTATTTTTATATAAACCCGCATTGGCCAATTGCTTTCTATCATCTCCTGTTGGTGCAAGATTCTTTGCTATAGTCATATTAACATCAAATGGATCAAATCCCAATTTTTCCACTGGTAATTTTCTAAGTTGCTTATCAATAATATTTGCATAGTAGACTAAACCACCTCCACGTAAGCCAATGATATTCTCCGGATTCTCATCATTAGCAAGTGCAATATAGCTAACTGGTCCAATATCTACCTTTGTCTTAGTAACTTCGTCAATAAATGTCTCAAGTACAGATAATTTTAGTTTATAGTCTTTTAAGCGAAATATATCAAATACCACAGCTATACCATCTGAGATGTTTGAAGAATAATCGCAAGCCACGTATATATTTTCAACACTATTTGTTTTATCTTCTGCCGCACGCTGCAAAATTAAAGCATATACTAAATTGCGCTTATTAACATATTTCTTTTTAATGCTGTACACAGGATGCTTAGAAATAAAGTCCTTAATCACTTGCATATTAAAAATGTTCGGAATAGGATCTACTGTTGATAAAATCGAGAAAATATCATTAATAATTTCATTCTGATTAGTAAACAAAGTTGTGGTTATTTCTCGCTGTCTAAAGAATAACTCAATGTTGATAATGAAAATAGGGAAATAGTCTTCGATGGGAATTGAGGTTGAAGATCGAATATTCCTGCTTAACACCAACATATATTTGCGATTAGATTGTTTATTGCTCGAAAGCATCTCCCATCGCAATGCATCCGTAATTAACAAATCAGTGACAGTTCCTGTACCATCCGGATCATTAAACACAATCACGCATATGTCCAACACATACATACTCAGCTCCATAAACAGCTCACTCCATCGCTTAAATTTAGTTCGTTCAAGAAAGCTCACTTCTTTTTGCTTAATGAAGATATCACCTATGTGCTCAATAAACACAGAAAGATTTTCAAAAGTTTCTGCAACTGCGCCATTAAGCAGCGAAGTAAATAATTGTTTTTGCTGAGACAATCCGGCCAACATCTTTTGCACGATTATTACCGGAGTCTGATTAAGTGCCTTTGATAAAGAATACAAAATACCCACATTTGATGCATTTGGGAAGTGTTGTTCAACGCCAAATATAAAATACTTAGATTCATCGCTTTCAGTAAACAAACTTCGAATAGAATTCACCGGGAGTTTAGAAATACGACCCACATTGATTTCCTTGCCGTAACTAACTACGTGGCGCACCTTGGTTTTGAATATCTTTTTTGTTTGCAATTTATCTTTTTCATCATATTCAAAAGTAGTGCTGCATATTTGATTGATTTGATTTTTTTTAGTTTTAGGTGCTGCGATAGATTTACCACAGCAAGGAATGCAGTAGCCCTTTGGATGAACACCCACAATAAATGATAAATGTGGATATTTATCTGTAGGGCAGGCATAATATGCCGGTTTATTCAATGTAAAGTTATAAAACGAATCTAATTCTTGAAGCTCGGACTTCTTCATACTGTTGACTTCATCATCAGTATAAATAACTGGCTGTCGAGGATTCTGACACATAATCGAGTATACTTTGTTGCTGCCATATTTTTTAAGATTGTAAAGCTCAGGATCTGCTTCTCGCAATTTATTTAGTTTATTGTTGTCTGATATTTTCTTAACAGCAATAGGCTTAATATTTTTATCAACATTAGCTCGAATAATTAAACGTAACAAATACTCGTAAAAGATATGAAACTCCTGCTCCCTAATATTTGTTACATCAAATTTAATGTCGGTGGTGCGATGCGACATTTTAACAACACGGCCGTCGTATAATTGCGTCCACTTTTGCTTCAATGCGCTGTTAGACATTTTAGCATAGTGATTGCGAATACTTTCCGTATTCGTTATTGACAATATTCGCTCAATTATGCTTGTGTCAAAATCAATGGCGCCCTTGCGAAAAGTAAACTCATATACGCTAGATTGCTGAATGCCGCGAGTGCTGATGATTTCGGCTATTGAATATTGCTGCCAGTGCCCACGTATTGCTTTGAACATCGCTTCAGTAACTAGCTTTTTCCAAAACACGCAGATATTAAGCGATTTATAAGTAATGTTCGCTTTTGTTAGAATCGGCAAGCTATTCCCAGTAATAAATACATATTTACCAAGAGTATTAATTGATGTAATAATCGGGTCAATAAACTTCTTCATAATAGCATATACCGATTCAAATGTATGCCCGTCTTCTTCGTTCCACATTGATTTAATAAAGTATTTGCCCGAATCCAATATGTTTAGGAATAGATATCGCGATTGTTCATTTTCCAGTGTAGATGCAGTGTTCTTGCTATGAAATGAATCTTGATCACGCTTGTGCAAGCTAATTGCAATGATAATTCCGGTATTAAATGCCGAGGGAAAGTTTATGTCTGACTGATTTTTGCTGTGCTTTTTCTTGAGCAGAAATTTTTTATCATTGTGTGATACATAAGCATGTACTTCCGGATGGCACTTAGATATAATAAATTTATCAAATATATTGCGGATATTAACTGCATTAGTTACTTTCTCATTAGTTGTTGCAATCATACTGGTGATGGTAGGCACCACGCGAATTGAACTCTTTCCTGAGATAATGTCGTTTATTTGCGATGCTAATTTATAATTGTCGTTGATAATTTCTTGCTCTGTATTGACCACTCTGCGAAACCAAGACATACTTCGAAATAAATCTGGATATTTATTTGCAATGTCACTTTCGTTTTCTAGGTATGTGCGGAAAACTTCCGGTGTCATTTGAGGCCAGAAACGAATAATAAATCCATAATAAAACAACTCAAATAAGTATTTGTCCTTAATAAGAGTGTACAATTGAGCCTTAGTTTTGGCAATTACCTGGCCGAGGTCCATAATATAAAATATTGAGTTATTATGTAAACTACCTATGAGTGTAAATGGCTCTATTGTTTCCACTCTAATCTCTTCTCGCATCACATAAAGGAATTTATCCACGGGCATACCAGCCACATATTGATTGTTATCACGCTTGAATTCTTCTACTATGTTTACATTGTAAATACGATCAGCATACAACTTATATGGCACCATAAGACGCGTTCCTGAATACCAATATAGATGCTGTCGATACATTGGAATTCCAGTAACTAAGCAGATTTTGTCTCGAATTTCGGATATCTTATCCTCGGGATACAAATGAATATCGAAAATATATGTAGTGCGCCCATTACTATCGAATTTAACTGAACTGCCTGTGCTTTCTTCAACATTTATTTTTGTTAATTGTTCCGGTGCTTCTGTGTCTTCTATCATTAAATCTTTGTCACTAATTTCGATAGTGTCATTAAGATTTAACTCGTTATCAAATGACTCAATATTATCCACAGGTTCTTCCGAGCCGCCTTCTGTAGCCAAAGGAATATTTAGCAGCTGTTTATAGTAATTACCAAAATATTCTCTTAGTATATGCGCATTTGGTATTTTATTTGTTTTACTTGTGTTAAGCGTTCTTAGTACATCTTCTACTATTTTAGGTACTGCTCCAACAAAGACCATTGAGTGTAAAATTTTTTCATTTACGTCCACTATGTGAACAATGGGAGGATTTTTGAGTAAACAATTATTCATGTTGATGTGTGTCACTTAACCACTTAACGGCTTAATCACTTATATAATAAACAATATAAGATTTTTAAACAGATAATTATAGTGATTATTTTTCAGAGATACTAGTGATCAAAATGAAAGATAAAAAAGACATTCCAAAAATAATTATTGCAGTTGTGATTGTGTGCGCTATAATTGCAATACATGCACACACTCAAAAAAGAGAGTTTCTTAAAGTAAAAACAAGCAATGGAGAGATATATCATGTGTTAGAAAAATACGATGATAAGCAAGAAACAGCGGAAATGCTTAGGCGTGTAAATGAAAAGGGTTTTATATTTCTTGAAATCTTAAAAAAGAAATATCATGTTAATGCAAGCGAAAAAAGAATAATTGAATTAAGAGAAGAAATGAATCCTATACAACGTAATCTACATGACATAGTTGATAGAATCATAACTAGATATAACTATGAAAACTTATTTGAAACAGAACCCACTGGAAAAAACGGAACATCATATACTGTTGAAAAGGGTAAACAACTACATATGTGCACTAGAGATAAACACACCTCTAACCTACACAGTGAACATGAAATTATGTTTGTGTTGTTGCATGAATTAGCACACATGGGTAATCTAGGATGGGGACATGAACGAGATTTTTGGGAAGTATTTAAGTTTCTGTTAATCGAGGCAAATGAATCCGGAGTTCATACTAGCATTGATTATTCTCAACAACCAATTGTTTATTGCGGTTTGCCTGTTGATTATAATCCATTCTTTGATAGGGGAATTGCAGACTTACGAACAAGTTTGGGCACAAAAAGCCAATAACACAAAACCCGTTTCGTAATTTATTAATTTATTAGCACTTAATTTTTTATCTGCAAGGATATATTAAGAAATAAATGTCTGAAGATTCTGAAGCAATTGCAATATCGAAGGAAAAAACTCCTAGCGATGTTGCGCCTGTATTTGTAAGTGCATTATCTAGATTACCTTATAAATTGTTAGGGTTTTTATTCATTATATATATATTTTTATCGTCTGATGTGTTTATTAATAGAATATTGCATCAGATGGATGGTTGTGTAGGTTATGGAAATACTGCTACAACCAAGGGTACCATACTTACCGGTTTACTCTTGGTATTATTTGTGGCAATTATAGATGAGTTAATTAGACGGGATATCTTGTGAACGCTTGCTAGGTAGTTGGGCTTGCTCGGTAGTTCGCCCTTACCCGCCTATTGGCCTTCGGCCAAAGGCTCGGGCTCAACCCCCGTCGCTGCGCCTTCGGAAGCTTATCAAAACAACAAAAAAATATTTTTTATTTTAGACTAATTTACGAATTAATTTTGTAGAGCTTCCGAAGGCGCCGCGACGGGAGTTGAGCCCGAGCCTACGCAGTAGGCGGGTAAGGGCGAACTACCGAGCCAGCCCAACAACAACTTGGTGATTGATTCTAAGTCGTCCGCAGATAGTTTAGGCTGATCAATACGAGGATAAAACCAATAACGAGCAATTTCTTCACGTAGTTCATAGGAATCACCTTGATAAATATTACGAGAATCGTTTCTTGTTAATGGTACGCTTGTAATTACTTCTACAACATCATCAACAGGAACTTCGGTGCTAACCACGAGTTTGTTGTAATATTTTTTGAATATGTATAGCAAGTATTCATAAATTTGAATAGTAACTTCTTCGCTATGTGCACCAAGAATATTTATTCGGCCGCCATATGTACCATCTTTAATATCAATATCGTCGGAATATTTAGCATCGATTGAACTACCCGGAAATACATTTACGCGCACTGTCTTCGTGGGATCTTTTGAAACAGGGGTCGAGAATAGCATGAAGAGTTTAGTGTCTTCAGAAGTGTAACCCACATCAAAGATTCGAGGATGTGGCGGCGCTACGTCTGTGTTTGATGCATCAGCTGCAATCTTATCCAGAATATTTTGATTAAAGCATTGATTGCACGACCGCTCATTGCATTTGCATTTGAGTTGCTCAGAAGGCGCTTCAATAAGCGAGTCCTTGATGCGTTCGGCGTAAAGAATTTCCTTGAGTGCGTTCAAATCAATAATATGATTAGGCTTCATATAGAGAAAGAATTTATAGTTTTTCATCTCTGCACGGAGAGAAACGAGCTTAATCTTTTTGTCTGGATCAGTTTCACCAGGATGCAGGGCTTCGTTCAATACATCAATAACCTCGTAGTTAGCTGCAAGCATTGAATCAAGATGATTAGGATGCGCACCGGGCAGCTGCTCTTTGTTCTCTCGAAACATCTTGAATTTGTATTCAACAAAGCCGGACTTTGTTTTCTTCTTTTTGCTAGGAATATCACTCAGCACAACGAACGTGATTTGTGAATTGAAGCAGTCTCCGTTACCAGGCTTCTTGCGCTCTTTCTTAACTTCCTTGGCCTTGGGCTTTCGACCGCGAGTAGATTTAACGGATTTTTGATTGAGGTATTTTTCATACGAGGGGTCAATCTTTGTGCCAAAATTGCTCTTAATAATAACCACGCGATCGTTAGTTTGAAACGCGTCAATTGCATGTTCATCAATCGACAACATATTAGTTACGTTTCCCGATAAAGTGGCAGTGGTTGGCAACAGCGGAGACAGAACATCATTTGGCGTGTCGCAAATTGAACGAATAAATTCTCGGCGATATTGAGGATCAAGCAAATTATTCTTGCGCATTATATCTACTTGATTAACTGCGGGCTTAACTACGTTTACCGCAATCATAGGAGGCGCTCCATCAATATCATTAATACGTCGAGTCATTTCATCAATTTGCGCGCTTATATTTGACGCCAATTGTTGATTGAAACCGCCTACCATTCCAAGTTTATCTTTTGCACTTTGTGAAGAATCGTCTTGTAATACGTGGCTATTATTAGGAAATAAAATGGGAGAGACGGCTTCGCCATCGGCAGGATTTGCATCCTGCAGAGATAAATTCATATTGATTTCTTCGCATTCTTGATTGAGTTGCGAAGATAATGCCTCGAAGAAATTATCGGTCTCACACATTCTATATACCCCTCTGATATAATTCAATTTTAATTAAAAAATAATTATTGTTTAATTGAAAATTACCTATAGGTAATTAACAATTAACAATTTATGTGTTTGAAATAGTTCTTTTTTTATTATTTTCGGAAGTTTTAAATGTTAAACATTGAGATGTTTCTAATGTTTTTATGTCATTGATAGAATCATTGATAGAATCATGAAGATAATCTTGTTTAATCATCTCCTGACTATTTTGCAATATAAGCTGCTCTTCTTTGGCTTTAAGTTGATCTTTTAAATTAGCGATTTTTTCTTCATTACGAAGTAATTTCTTATATAAAGCAGACACCAGCTTAATATCAACTGGCTCAATTTTGCTTAGTCTCTTGATTTCACTAAGGCCTTCATAAGTTAAAAATCGCGCAACAAAGAAATACATGGTGTTTTGTTCATTCATCATTAGAATTTTTTCATACACTGCAGACATATAAGCTAGAAATATTTCTCGTT
>Ga0172367_10003030_pt1 | contig 22322 bp, 23 predicted proteins | sample Lak10m_FD_114542 | JGI IMG/M metagenome (GOLD analysis project Ga0172367, IMG submission 114542) | Freshwater microbial communities from Kabuno Bay, South-Kivu, Congo - kab_022012_10m | ecosystem: Environmental > Aquatic > Freshwater > Lake | place: Democratic Republic of the Congo: South-Kivu... | reverse complement strand
TCGCTGCGAAGTGGTCGAAGACGCTCAGGCCCCGGGACTGACGCGGCAGCGGAAACTTCTCCGCGCAGCGGGCGACCTCCTTCGGATCGATGCCAGCCAGAATCTGGGCGAAGACAGTGGGACCGGAGTTCATGCCCCCAGCGCAACCGCCGCCGAAGTTCCCGGCAAAGTCGAATCGAGGACATCGTAAAAATCGCCCTACCATCTCATTATGTGCCGCTTACGAGATTCCCACCTGCGCTTAACTGGACAGCCGTGGGTTTCGCCCAACCAGCCGCCGCACCGGCCATCGTAGTTGAAAAGCCAGCCGGTGACCGCGAGGAGGTAGACGATTACGATCGGACCCAGCACGGCCGCCGCCACGGCGAGACACGAACGGATCCCCCGCGCCCGATGCGAACTCGCGAGCCAAACCAGCACCGCCGGGGCCAGGAACACCAAGCCCATGAGCGCGAACGTCAAGGACACGAGAGCGGCGTTCATCGGTGCCATCATATCCCACGCCGCAGGAGGGCAAGACCGGACGCCGTCGCCCGACGTCCCAAGGGCGGACGGAGCAGCGCGACGTGGGGCCGCGAATCTCACGTGCTTCCGACCCTCGTTTCACGCTCCGTTCACGGACGATCCTCTAAGGTGACGGCCTCCTCTTCGCGCCGGGCCCGTCACCGCGGGAATCGCGGGAACCTCTGATCGGAGGTTCCCCGGCCGCCGGGAGGAGATTCACCATGACCTCCCTCGCCGCTCACTCCTCCTTCCGCCTCCGCCCCGCGTTGCTGCTGGCAGCGTTGGCGCTTGCTCCCTTCGCGCCGCTCGCCGCCGCGGACGCCGTCACTGAACCGGCCAACGCCACCCCGTCCCCGTGGTTCGCGGACCTCTCCGCCGGGTTGAGCATCATTCCCTCCGGAGACATCACCCTTGGCGGGCGCAAGTACGAGGGTGACTTCAAGGACGGTCCGTTCCTGCGCGGAGCCGTCGGCCGCCGACTCGGCAAGGGCTGGGCCGTCGAGGGGGAATGGTTCTACCGCACCAACTCCGTCAGCTCCCTCGTCGCCACGGATCGTCGCTTCACCGGGGGCGACGCCGCCTCGAACAATTTCTTCCTCAACGCCACGTACTCCCCAGGCGAGCCGTTCGCCTGGCGGGGGATCTCGCCCTACGCCGGCTTGGGCTTTGGTTACATTCAGGAACTCGACGTCGACCTCGAAGGCGCGGACGGCGGGGAGTTCAGCTCCAGCGGATCGACGGCCTGGCAGTGGAGCATCGGTCTCCGGAAGGTCCTCGGACCGCGCGCGGACCTCTTTCTCGAGGGCCGCGCCGTAGCCGCCGGGGAACGCGAGCTTGAGGCCCGGGGTGGACGGAAGCTAAAGATCGCCTACGACGCATGGGCCATGCTTGCCGGCCTGCGCTGGTCTTTCTGACCATTCCGACTTCCTTCCCTGCCATGCCCGCCTCCGGTCAACGCCTCCTTCTCGTCGAAGACGACCTCGACATGGCGGAGAGCATCGGGGACCTCCTCGGGCGCCGCGGCTGGAGGGTCGAGCACGCGCGCAACGGCGCCCTCGCCCTCCACCTCGCGGCGGCGGAGCGGTTTGCCGTGATCGTACTCGACCGGGCGATGCCCGCGCTCGACGGACTTGGCGTCTGCCGCGTCCTCCGCGCCGGGCCTTCGGCGGCCGTGCCGATCCTCATGCTCACGGCCGCCGACAGCCTGCCGGAGCGGCTGGAAGGCTTCGAAGCCGGCGTGGACGATTACCTCGTCAAACCGTTCGCTCCGGCTGAGCTTCACGCGCGGCTTACCGCGCTGGTTCGCCGGTCGGAGAAGGGAACGGCGCGCGGCGACCCGATCCTGCGCTGCGCGGACCTCGAACTCGATCCCTCCACCCGCGAAGTCCGCCGCGGCGGCCGGCCCGTGACGCTCACGAACATGGGTTTCGCGATCCTCGAGATCCTCCTGCGCCGCGCCCCGGCGGTCGTGCCCCGTGGCGAAATCGAGGAGAAGTTGTGGGGCGACGAGCCGCCGGGCAGCGACGCCCTTCGCTCGCACGTCTTTGCGCTGCGGACCGCGCTCGACGAGGGCGGCGCCGTGTCGTTGCTGCGCACCCACCGCGGAGTCGGATACCAGATTCAGCCCGCCGATTCCGACCCGTGAGCGGCGAGTCCGCCGCACCCCGCCCAACCGCCCGGGCCCCCGCGCGCCTGCGCACCCAGATCGCCATCTTGGTCACTCTGTCCGCGATCGGTGCCTTCAGTGTGATGGCGCTCGCGGGCTGGCTGCTCGTGCTGGAGGCCGAGGACGACATCATGGAGTCATTGGTCCTCGACGCCGTGAAGACCCAGGAGCGGACGGGAGGAGCAACCCTCCCGCCGGCGTGGCTCAAGCGATTGGCGAATGACTCCACCTTGCGGCAGGAGGTGGGTTTGGACGAGGTGCCTCAAGGTTCAGGTCCCTACGAGATCTTCGCCTCCACGACGGGAGCCGATGCGATTCTGATCCGCGGGATGGCGGATCTCTGGCGAGTCCGGCTCGGCGGCGACCGGGAGCAGGAGTACCGACTGCTGCGCGACGGCTCGACGGGCGGGTGGTGGCTGGCGGACCTATCCTTCTTCGAATTCACGGAGGCGCAGACGGATTCGGTGCGCCTCAACCTCCTCGCTGCCGCCGGCGGAGTCGGACTCCTGGCGGTCCTGCTCAGCGCCCTCATTGCCCGCTGGACCCTCCGCCCGATCGTCGCGCTCGCCGCCCGCGTGCAGGCCGCGCCCGAACCCGGGCGAGGTGACGAACGCCGGCTGGCCGAGGGACTCCCGGACGACGAAGTGGGCTTCCTTGCGCGGGCGCTCGATGCGTCGCGTGATCAAGTCGCGGCGTCCCTTGCCCGCGAGCGGCAATTCATCTCCGAATGCAGCCACGAGCTGCGCACCCCCCTTGCGGTCCTGAAAGCCGCCGCCGCTCTCCTGCCGGAGGTGGAAGCCGAGCCCGAGGGCCGGGCGCGGGTCCTCGCGCGCATGAAGCGCGCCGTGCACCGCAGCGAGCGGCTGGTGCAGTTTTTCCTCGTGCTCGCGCGCGAAGGGCGCGAGCGGGCCGACGCGGGCTGGGCTCCGCTGCGGACGATCGTGGAGGAGGCGATTGACGACCAGCGGCTCATCCGGGCGGATCCGACGCGTCCGCTGTCGGTCTCGGTTCCGGAGGCCGCGCAGGTCCACGCCAGCCGGGACGTGCTGCTGATGCTCGTGCACAACCTCATCGGCAACGCGCTGCAGCATGCGCCGGATGGCGGCGTCTCCGTTTCGTGGATAGCGGATGCCGCACTGGCGATCGACGACGAGGGCCCCGGCTTCCCGGGCCCGGGCGAGGACGCGCGCCCGCGCGGCTACGGACTCGGCCTTGCGCTCGCGCGGCGGCTCGGCGAGACTCAGGGCTGGGAGCTCCGGACCGGGCGCGCCCCGGGCGGCGGCGCCCGCGTGACCATCGCGTTCCCGCCCGAGGCGGTGCGGATGCACCTCCCCGCCGAGTGACCGCGCCCGCCGTGCCGGGGTTGCCATGCGTTTCACAATCCAGCGATGGTCTCGCCATGAGTGGAAACAAGCAGGCTGATTGTTTCCATCAAGTCCGAGATATGGAAAAGTTGTGTCCGAAGAGTTCAGCAAAAAGACGGATCATGGTAGGTGGTTTGGTGGGGTTAAGCCAAAAACCACCAACGAAGGAAGAACCATGACCCGTCCGAACAAAGACATGACCAAGACGAGCATCACGCGCGAGCATTTGCTGGCGCTTTTACAGGAAGACCAGACGCTGCGCAGTCTGTTGCAGGCCACCGTGCAGGAGGTGCTGGAGGCCGAGATGGACGAGGCCCTGCAGGCCGGCAAGGGCGAGCGCACGGCCGGTCGGCTGGGCTACCGCAGCGGCCATTACCCGCGCACCTTGGTGACGCGGGTCGGCAAACTGGAGCTGCGGGTGCCGCAGGACCGGCAGGGCCGGTTTTCCAGCGAGTTGTTCGCGCGCTACCAACGCAGCGAGAAGGCCTTGGTGGCCGCCCTGATGGAGATGTATATGCAAGGCGTCTCGACCCGTCGGGTCAAGGCGATCACCGAGGAGCTCTGCGGCCACGAGTTCAGCGCCAGTGCCGTGAGTGAGATCAACAAGAAGCTCGATGCCGAGCTGACACGCTTCATGAACCGTCGGCTGGAAGAAGAGTATCCCTACGTGATCTTGGATGCCCGTTACGAACGGGTCCGGGAGGACGGCGTCGGGCACAGCCGGGCCGTCCTCATCACGCTGGGGATCGGCTGGGACGGCCGCCGGCACGTCCTGGCCGTGAAACTGGCCAACCGGGAGAGCACCACCAGTTGGAAGGACCACCTGCTGGGTCTGAAGACCCGTGGCCTGCACGGGTCAGCTTCGTCGTTAGTGACGACCACCCCGGGCTGAAGCGCGCGATCCGCGAGGTGCTGCCCGAGGCCAGCTGGCAACGCTGTTACGTCCACTTCCTGCGCAACGCCCTGGACTATCTGCCGCGCAAGCACGCCGACGACTGTCTGCTGGAACTGCGCTGGCTCTACGACCTGCACGACCTGGCGGAGGCTCGCCGGCACCTCGCGCAGTGGCTCCAGCGCTGGCAGGCCACGCACCGCAAGCTCTGCGACTGGGTGGAGGCCAACGTCGAAGAGACCTTCGCCTTCCACCGGCTGCCCCGTGCCCACCACAAGCACCTCAAGTCCACCAACCTAATCGAACGGCTCAATCAGGAGATCAAACGCCGGACCCTGCTGGTGCGAATCTTCCCCGATGAGGCCAGCTGCCTGCGGCTGGTCCGCGCCCTCGCCGTGGAGATCCACGAGGAGTGGGTCGATGAGAACCGCTACCTCAACATGGAGCCGCTCCACGAACAGCTCAAGAAGCCCACCCCTGCCACCAAGGCCGCCTGAACCCATCCACGGCGGGGAAGGGGCTGCGCCCCTTCCCCTGCACCCCATCCCAAAGATTCTCTTTAAACCTCCAAACCCTCAAACCACCGATCCCTTTTGCTGAACTTGACGGACACAACTCCCGGGCTCCCCATCCTCGCTCCCGAAGGGTTACACCGAGGAAGCCGACGGCGGGCTCCGGCACGCTTCGGGGCGGTCGGAGGCCCCGGTGGCGGAGCGCGCGGGACGCCCGACCCATTCCCAGAGCAGGACGGCGGCGGCGGCGGAGACGTTGAGTGATTCGACGCGACCGCTGCCGGGGAGCGTGACGAGGCGGGAGCACGCGGCGGCGACTTCGGGAGCGAGACCCTGCTCCTCGTTGCCGAGGACGAGTGCGACCGGCGCGGGGCGGGCGGACGCGCCCTCCGGGCGACCGCCGCGGGCGGCGGCCCCGATCACCTCATAACCGGCGGAGACCAGGGCGCGGAGGAAATCCGGGATTCGCGGCACGCGCCACACCGTGACCGCCTCCATGCCGCCCTCGGCGACGCGGAAGGCGGCCTCGCCCGGAAGCGCCGCCTCCGGGGAAAACGGGATCACGAGGTGCTGGACCCCGAAGAAGGCGGCGCTGCGGGCGATCGCGCCGAGATTGTGGGCATTGCCGATGCGGTCGAGCACGAGCACCGGCTCGCGTCCCGCCGCCCAGCGCTCCAGATCCGTCGGCAACGGCGCGCGCAGCACCGGGGCGGTGACGACGGCGACAATGCCACCGTGGTGCACGGTGCCGGAGACCGCCACGAGCTCGTCGGGCGGCAGGCAGCGGTAAACCTTCCGCGCCGCCGCGAGCGCGCGGCACATGGCGCCGATCTGGCGAGCCGTCGGCTCATCGAAGAAGAGGCGACGGATCGAGTCCGGGTCCCGGGCGAAGCGGGCGCGCACGGCCGCGAGGCCGCAGAGAACAACTTCATCGCTCCTCATGGCGCGACCTCCCCCACCACGGTGAATTCCTCGCGGTCATGAAACAGGTGCCGGATCCGGGCGCCCGGAGCGTGCTTCGCCAGCAGCCCGTCCGGCAGGCGCAACTCACCAAGGAACGCGACCGGATCGACCCGGCCGAACTTGAGGTTCACGACAAAGCGACGGCACCAGCGATTCACCAGCCACGGCCCGACCAGATTGGTCAGGACGTGATGGGGATCCTCGACGAGGTCGCAGAACAGCCAGTCGAACACCTCGCCAGCGGCCGGGCGGAAAGCGAAGGCGTCCTCACGGCGATGTTCGATCTGCGGATGACCGAGGGCCCCGCTCTTAAGCGGCCCGTTGTCGAGCGCCAGCACCCGGGCCCCGCGCTTCGCGGCGCTGAAGCTCCAGCCACCCGGGGCCGCGCCCAGATCGACGACCGTTTCGCCGGCGACCGGCTCGCGACCGGCGAGGAGGTAGGCCTCTTCAATCTTCAAGTAACTCCGCGAGGGCGCCCGCTCGTCGTCGGCCATGCGATGGGCACCATTGGTCCAGAACTCGCGGGCCGCAAAGGCGCGGCGGAAATCCACGAAATGCACCCGCCACCCCCGCTGCGCCCCCAGCGAACGCGGCAGGTCCGGCTCGGCCAGTCGGGCGACCCGCGAGAGCCGGGCGCGAAGACGTTCGGTGAAGGCCTTCTCCACCGCCGACACCCGTCTGCCGAGCCCCACCACCTCCGCTGGAAAGGTGAAGACGCACGGCCACGGACCCTCGACGCGCTCGCCCCGCAGCTGCCCGAGAAATGCGTCAGCCAGCCCCTGGGCCAGGGCGTTGACCGACTCGCCCAGGAACTCCTGCGGCGCCGGCATCCAACCATGCGGAAACGCCAGATCCCAGCCGGGGCCACCGCCGGCCTGCGCCGGGGGCGGCTCGGCCCTCACCCAGTCGCCTCCCTGCTCGCCCACGGCGAAGCCTCGCGCGGCCAATTCGCCGGCCAGCAACTCCTGAAAGCCCGCCTGACAGGTGAAGAGCACCCTCTCAGATCACAAAAGCCCCGGGCCGGCGCAATCCGCAAGTGGCAAGCCCCGCGCTCCCGCCCCAGGGTCTTTTGTTTTGGGGAGGGGAGAAGCGGTGAAGGGGAGCGAGGCTGCGGCGGCGCCCAGAGGCGAACGGGCTCGGTGATGGCCAAACCCGGAGAACAGCCGGCCATCAAATCGCCCGTTCGCCCCTGGGAGCCGCCTCCGCCAAGGCAGGGTGCGTGAGAGTGCGACGCCGGCTGGAGGCAGGCCGAGCAGCGGTCAGATCAGATGGGGTTAATCGGTGACCAAGGACAGGCAGAGCGCCGGTTTGGAGGCGAGCTGCTCGCGGACCACCGGCCAGGAGGCGGCCGGTTGGGAGGCAGCGATGAGGTGCAGGCAAACGCTGCGCAAGGCGGCAAGGTTGGCCAGGGCGTTGGGATTGCGGGTTCGGGATCGATCCTCGCCCATGAGGGCGTCGCGTTTCCAGTGGTTGCGGATTTCGACTCCGCCCCAGTGGCCGCGGATCAGTTCGAGCCATTGGGCCGGGGTGCGTTGATCGGGCGGATCGCTGCAGACGTACGCGCGTGTTTCGAAGGTGTGCTGGCTGCGGTCTTCTTAGCGATGCGCTCGGATCGAACGATGATCACGGTGCGCGCGAAGGGGAAGTCGACGGCATCGGGTTCGATCGCGAAGGCCTTGATCTGCCAGCGCTGGATGCGACCGTGTCCGGGTTCACAAGGATAAGCAGGCGCTGATCGGCCACCCGCGAAAACGTGAGGCGCCGATCTGCGAGTCCGAGGGCGGTCGGAGCCTCAGCGCCACGACTTTGCGTGCAGCCCAATCGGTCCATCCGAAAATGAATGGGAGGCGATTGGGACGGGATGAATCGGCAGACATCGGGGAATATAGGTTCTAACCCCTAGGAAACACCCCACTTTGACCCCACGTCCTACGAAAGCCGAGGGAATTCATGGGGTATATCGCCCATTCGGGTGGGTTCCGGAACGGGTTCGCAAGACAGCGGCCTGTCTCGGCGGCGCGCCTGACCGGCCCGGCTGCCTCGAGCGGCGGGACGGGGCGGGCTCGACTCGCCCCGAAAACCCGTCTGAGTTGCCACCATGCGTTCCCTGAAGTCGATCGTCCCGTTCATGACCGCCGCCACCCTCGCCTCCACCGCCCTCGCCGCGACGCCGTCAGGTCCGCGCCCCCGCGCGGAGATCCCGGCCGAGTACAAGTGGGACTTCTCCGCCATCTACCCGGATTGGACGGCGTGGGAGGCCGCGATGAAGGACATGGAGACAAAGATGGACGCCTATGCGGCGCGCAAGGGAACCCTCGCCTCCGGACCCCAGGCGTTGCTGGGAGCCTCCCTTGCCTCCGACGAAATCGGGAAGGAAGCCTACAAGCTCTACCGCTATCCGCAGCTCCAGCGCGACGTCGACATGCGCAATCAGGACATCGCGGGCCGTTTCCAGCGGGTCGGGGCTCTCTTCGCGAAGTTCGGCACCGCGACGGCGTGGTTCACCCCCGAACTCCTCGCCATCCCGCAGGCCACGGTCGAGCGCTGGATCGCGGAGACGCCCGCGCTGCAGCCGTACGCGTTCTCGCTGCTCGACAACTACCGCCAGCAGGCCCACGTGCTCGACGAAAAGGGTGAGCGCCTCCTTTCGCTCGGGTCGCGCTTCAACCAGTCCCCCGCCGCCATCTTCCAAGAACTGAGTACCTCGGACATCAAGTTCCCCAAGGTCACGCTTTCCGACGGCAAGGAGGTCACGCTCTCGCCCGGACCCTACCAGCAGATCCTGTCGACCAATCACCTCCAAGCCGACCGCGCCAAGGCGTTCGAGGCCCACATCGGGACGTACTCCGCCACCAGCAACACCTACGCCGCGATCTACAACAGCATCCTCCAGCGGGGCTGGTTCAGCGCCCAGGCCCGGAACTACCCGAGCACCCTCGACGCCGCCCTCGACGGCAACGCCATCCCGACCGCCGTCGTCGAGACGCTCATTGACACCGCCCGCAACGGCACCGGCCCGCTCCGCCGCTACTTCCGCCTGCGCCAGAAGCTCCTCGGTCTCGAATCCTACCACCTGTACGATGGGTTCATCCCGGTGTGCAAGTCGGACCAGACCTACCCCTACGACTCCATCCGCGAGCTCGTCGTGAGTTCCGTCGAACCGCTCGGCCCGGGCTACGTCAGCCGCTTCCGCGAATTCGTCTCCGGGGGCCGCATCGACGTCTACGAAAGCCCGGGCAAGCGCAGCGGCGCCTACAGCGCCGGCGTCTACGGGGTCGGTCCGTATCTGCTGCTCAACTACAACGACACGCTCGACGCCGTGTTCACCTTCGCCCACGAGGCCGGCCACGCGCTGCACACCGTGCTCTCGAACGAGACCCAGCCCTTCGTCAACGCGTCGTACACGATCTTCGTCGCCGAGGTCGCCTCCACCACCAATGAGCGCTTCCTGCTCGAGCGCCTGCTCGCGTCGACCACCGACCCCAAGGAGCGCTTCCTGCTCCTGCAGCACGCGGTCGACTCGATCCGCGACACCTTCTTCACCCAGGTGCTCTTCGCCGACTTCGAGCTCCAGGCCCACCGGCGCGTCGAGCGGGGCGAGCCGATCACCGCCGAGATCCTCGGCGACCTCTACCTCAAGCTGCTGCAGGACTACTACGGCGACGCGGCGACGATCGATCCGCAGTACCGCTACACGTGGACGCGCATCCCGCACTTCTACAACACACCGTACTACGTCTACCAATACGCGACGTGCTTCGCGTCGTCGGCCCAGCTCTTCCGGGAGGTGACCACGGGATCGGCCGAGTCCCGCGCGGCCGCGACGGAGCGCTACCTGACGCTGCTGCGCAGCGGCGGCAACGACCACCCGATGAACCAGCTCCGCAAGGCCGGCGTGGATCTCACGCAGCGCGCCACGGTGCAGGCGGTGGTCGACCAGCTCGACTCCTTGGTCACGCAGATGGAAGCCGAGGCCGCCCGGATCGCGCGCTGAGCCGGACCCGATCGACGATCATGAAGTTCATCGTGCTGGTGGTGCTGCTCGCGGGGCTCGTCCTGACGGGCCTCCTCCTGATCAAGGCCCGGCTGGAGGGCGGCGGCTCCGACGACGACGACCGGAAGCGCCGCTGAGCCGTCGCGGCCCGGGAGCCGCGTCAGAACCGGCCGAGAAGCAGCGCCGGGAACGCTCCCAGCACGAGGAGCAGTGCAGCCGCGAGCACGAGGCCGAGCGCGGCCGCCGGCGGCACGTCGACACGCCCGCGCGCCCGGGCGTCGTCAGCGATCCATGCCTGCTTGAGCAGGATCAAGTAATAGTAGAGCGCGACGGCGCTCATCGCGATCGCCAGCAGGGCGACCCAGCCCGCCGGGTGGCCGAGGCCGTCGATCCGCAGCGCGGCCGCGAAGACGACGAATTTACCGAAGAAGCCCGCGAGCGGCGGAATGCCGGCGAGCGACAGCACGAAGACCGCGAGGCAGGCGGCGATCAGCGGGGACCGTCGGCGGAGGCCGGCGAGGTCCTCGATCCGGTCGCCATCGCCCGCCCGCTCCAGGAGCGCGAGGCAGGCGAACGCGCCGACGGTGGCGAGCCCGTACGTCGCGGCATAGTAGAACATCGGTCCCGGCCCAACCTCGCCCGCCGCAAGCAGGCCGAGTCCGAGAGCGCCGGCGTGCCCGATCGCCGAGTACGCGAGCAGTCGGCGGACGCTGACCTGCGCCAACGCCACAAGATTGCCCAGCAGCAGCGAGACCGCGCACATCGCGGCGAGCACCGGCACCCAGCCTCCCCCCGCGCCGCCGGTCAGCGACGACGTTGCCGAAAGCGGGCCAAGGCCGGACCAAAGGATGCGCCAGAAGAACGCGAGGCCCGCCAGCTTGGACGCCGACGCGATGAGCGCGGCGGACATCGGCGGCGCCCCTTGGTAGACATCCGGCGCCCAGGGATGGAACGGAGCGACCGCCGCCTTGAAGCCAAACGCGGCGAGGACCATCCCGACCGCCACCGCGCCGAGGGACGCGTCGGAGTGGGCGGCCAGCGCCACGGAGATGCCCGTCAGGTCAATCCGACCCGTGATGCCGTAAAGGAGGCTGAAGCCGAAAAGCAACAGCGCCGCCGACACGCCGCCCTGCAGGAAATACTTCAGGGCCGCCTCCGCCGACTCCGGCCGGCCACGGTCGTAACCCGCGAGCACGTAAAGTGAGAGACTCGCCAGCTCGAGGGCGAGGAAGGCGAGCAGGAGATTCTGGGCCACCGCCATCTGCAGGAAGCCCACCGTCGCCAGCAGCGCGAGGCCGACGTACTCCGCCGGCTGGTCGCTGGCGCGCGCACCCGTGAGGCCGAGCAGGCTGAGCGCCGCGAGTCCCAGCACGCCGAGGCGCACCGCCACCGCCAGCAAATCCAGCCGCAGGTTGCCCGCCCAGACGGTGCCCTGCGAGCCGTCCTGCCACACCACCAAGGCCGCCGCCACGAGGCCAAGCAGGCCCGCGCCCACCGCCATCTGCAGGCGACTGCCCCGGGACCGACCCGGCCCCCAGGCGAGGTCCAGGCCGATCACGAGCAGCGCCGTCGCCGTCAGCAGGGCCTCCGGCAGGAGCGCGCGGAACAGAAGTGCGTAATCGGTGCTCATGGGACGGCCCTCGAAGCGGCGAAATGGAAGGCCGGTGACTGCAGCGCCGGCATGATCCAGTCGAGCAGGAGATCCGGCTTCAGCCCGATCAGGATCGTGGCCGCGAGCAGGAGCAACGCGCCCAGTCTTTCCGGCAGGGTCAGCCGCGTCGGAACCACGGCCTGATCCGGGGTTTCAGCCGCGGTCGCCGGGACCGCGCTGAACCGGCCGAAGAAGGCGCGCTGGATGACGCGGAGCGTGAATGCGCCGGCCACGAGCACGCCGCCCGCCGCACCCACCGCCCAGAGCGGGTGGAAGGCCCATATTCCGGTCAGGATCTTGAGCTCCGCCGGGAAGCCGCTGAAGCCGGGCAGGCCCATCGATGCGAGGCCGGCCAGCACGAAGACCGCCGCCGCCCCGGGCAGGCGGCGGTGCATCGGCAACGCCTCCAGTTCCACGAGGTCGCGGGTGTGCTCCCGCTCGTAGACCATGCGGCCGACGACCGCGAACAACAGGCCGGCGATCACGCCGTGGGAAAACATCTGCAGCGTCGCCCCGCCCAGCGCCTCCACCTCACCCGTCGCGAGGCCGAGCATGACGAACCCCATGTGGCTCACGCTGGAGTAGCCAATGACGAACTTGAAGTCACGCTGCACCAGCGCGACGAGCCCAGCGTAAACAATCCCGGCGACGGCGAGCCAGCCGATCACCATCTGCCACGCAGCGAAGCCCACCGGATAGAATGGCAGCGCGATCCGCAGGCAGCCGTACGCCCCCAGTTTCATCACCACGCCGGCCAGCAGCATCGAGGCCGCCGTGGGCGCGGCGACGTGACCCGTGGGCGCCCAAGTGTGCAGCGGAAACAGGCCCGCCAGCGTCGCGAAACCGAAGAACACCAGTCCGAACGCCGCGACGTTCTCGCCGTACGACATCCGGGCCGCCGCCTCCGTGAGCGCGCCGAAAGAGAAACCCTCCGCTCCCCCCGCGCCATAGGTCCACACAAGGCCCGCCAGCACCAGCGCGCTCCCGGCAAACGAGTAAAGCACAAGCTTCATCGCCCCGTACTCGCGCCGGGTCGAGCCCCAGCCGGCCACGAGGAAGTACTTCGGCACGATCGCGATCTCGTAGAAAACAAAGAGGAGGAAGACATCCGCGCTCAGGAACACGCCGTAGACGCCCGCCACCAGCGTGAGGTACAGCGCAAAGAACTCCCCCACCCGCTCCGCCACCGTCCACGAGAAGAGCACGCCCGCCGTCGCGGCGATGGCGGTCAAGACCACGAGGCTCAGGCTGATGCCATCCACCGCGAGGTGGTAGCGGATGCCCAGCTGCGCGATCCAAGGCACGTCGACGAGCGTCACCAACTCGCTCGAGGGCGTGAACCGCGCCGCCGCCACGCCCGCCGCGAGCAGGCCGAAGAGCGCGGTGACCATCGCCACCGCACGGGCGGCCGCGGCGGACCGCGCCCCGGCCGCAAGGGCAAGGACGGCGCCGGCGAGGGTCGCCACCGGAATCCAGGGGAGCAGGCTCATGGCAAGGTCAGGGTGGCGGCCCACGCGGTGGCGAGCGGGTTGACCAGTCCGGCGAGGAGCTGCGGCGCCACGCCGAGGAGAATCATCAGGACCACCAGCGGTCCAAGCACGCGCCACTCCGCCGCATCAAGGTCGGCGAATGTCCCGGTCACCGCCCCGGACCGCGGGCCATGGAAGACCCGTTGCCAGAAGCCGAGCAGGAAGATCGCGGTCACGAGCAGCGCCACCGTGGCGAGCGCCGCGACCAACGGCTGGAGGGCGAAGACGCCCCGGAAGATGAGGAATTCCCCAACGAAGCCATTCAGCCCCGGAAGACCCAGTGAGGAGAACAACGCCACGCCCGCAAGGAGGGCGAACCGGGGCGCGGCCGCCCGCACGCCGCCGAAGCGGTCAAGGTCCGAGGTCCCGCCTGAGCGGTGCTCCAGCACCCCCGCAACGAAGAAGAGCGCCGCCGCAGAGAGGCCGTGGTTGAACGCCTGGATCAGGGCACCCGCCAGCGCGGCCTCGACCGCCACGCCGTCCGCCCGCCCCGCGCCCGCGACCGCAAAGAGGGCGAGCAGGCAGTAGCTCACGTGGTTCAGCGACGAATACGCCAGCATCCGGCGGAGACTGCCGGAGCGCAGCGCCGCCAGCGCGCCAAGCAGCACGCCCGCCAGCGCCAGCACGAGGAGGGGCGCCGCATGCGCCCGCAGTTCCGCCGGGAAGATCGGCCACAGGATCCGGAAGAACCCATAGACGCCCATCTTGGACATCACGCCGGTGAGGAACATCGAGACCCCCACCGGAGCCTCCGCGTAGGTCGCCGGCATCCACGAGTGGAACGGGAAGAGCGGGGCCTTGACGCCGAGGCCGACGAGGACGCCCAGGAAGGCGAGCGCGGGGGCAAGGGTGCCGAGGCCGCCCAGCTTTCCCGCCAGTTCACCCGTCGCACGGAGCTGCGCGAGGTCCGCGAAGTTCATCGTCCCGGTCGCCGCGTACAGCGCCGCGAAGGCTAGGAGCAGGCCCGCGCTGCCGGCCAGCGTGAAGACCACGAAGCGGTAGGCGGCCGCCCCGCCGTTCGCACCACCCCAGCCGCGAATGAGGAAGAACGCCGGCACAAGGCTCAACTCCCAGCAGATGAACCAGGGAAAGAAATCGAGCGCGACGAACACGCCGAGCGCGCTGCCCTGCAGGAGAAGGAACCACGCCGACGCCGCCCGCACCTTTGCCGCCCGCCGCAGGGTCGTCGCCAGCGCCAGTGGACCGAGCACACCCGTCAGCAGGACAAAGAGGAGCCCCATGCCGTCGAGTCCGAGGTGGTAATCGATTCCGAGGCTGCGGATCCACGGCAGGCGTGTCTCCACGAACAGGCCCGGCACCGCCGGATCGAAGCGCGCCAGCAGGAGCGCGCCGAAAACAAGGGTCGAGAGGCTGGCCAGCGCCGCCAGCGCGCGCACGGCGCGCGCCGGCAGCGCGCCCCCGGTCGCGAGCAGCAGCGCCCCGAGCCAGGGAACCGCGACCAGGGCGGTGAGGAGCGATGCGGCAGTCATCGGACCCCTCCCCAGACCAGCAGGAGGGCGAGAACCGCGAGGCCCACCACCACCGCCCGCAGGTAACCCTGCACCTCGCCGGTCTGCGCCCGCGAGTAGCGCTGCGCGGCGTCCCGCAACCCGTCGCTCGCCCGATCAAAGCCAGTATTGAGTCCGTCCTCGTCGATCGCCCGGTTCACCTCGCCGGTCGTCTCCGCGACGCGCCCGGTCAGGCTCACCAAGCCTCCCCACACCCATCGTTCCAGCCAAGCCGCCAGCGCCGCGGCGCCGCGCAGCAGGCGGCCGACGGTCGCGGCGTAGAACTCGTCGATCCAGAGCCGCGCCGCGAGTGCCGCGAACACACCGGGAAACCGCCGGGCCAGCGGGTCCGGCGCACGGTCGTCCGCCCGCGGGGAACGGGCATACATCCAACCGCCGGCCGCAATGCCGGCTCCCACCAAGACCGTGGACAGAATCATCAAGCCAAGGCCCTCGGCAAGGCCATGCGCCGCCACCGGGGCTCCGGTGAGCTGCGACTGGAGCCATGGCCAGGCAGGCGTTCCGATCCAACCGGCCGCCACCGAGGCCACCGCCAACACCGCCAACGGGAGCGTCATCGCCCGCGGCGACTCATGGGCATGCGCCGCCCCGTCGCCGCGCGCCCGGCCCAGGAAGGTCTCACTCACCAGCCGCGTCATGTAAAACGCCGTCAGCACCACGCCGGCAAGGCCAGCGAGGAATGGAAGATGCGACACCGGCCAGAGCTCCGCGGCGTGCAGCACCGCCTCCTTGCTCCAGAAGCCCGAGAACACCAGCGGCAAGCCGATCAGCGCGCCTGTGCCGAGGAGGAAGGTGACGTAGGTGAACCGCATGCGCGTGGCCAGACCGCCGAGGCGGCGGGCGTCCTGCTCATGGTGCGCCGCGTGGATCACCGATCCGGACCCAAGGAAGAGCAGCGCCTTGAAGCAGGCATGGGTGATGAGGTGAAACACGGCCGCCTCCCACGCACCCACTCCAACCGCCAACATCATGTAGCCAAGTTGGGACACCGTCGAATACGCCAGCACGCGCTTGATGTCCGTCTGCGCCACCGCCAGCAGTGCCCCGAGCAGCGCCGTGACCGAACCGATCACCGCCACCGCGGTCAGCGCATGCACCGGCACGCCACCGAGACCCTGGTCCGCCGCCATCAGCGGGAAGACCCGCGCCACGAGGAAGACACCCGCCGCCACCATCGTCGCCGCATGGATCAGCGCCGAGACCGGCGTCGGTCCCTCCATCGCATCCGGCAACCATACGTGGAGCGGGAACTGGCCGGACTTGCCGACAGCGCCGGCAAAGAGCAGCAGGCCGATGCCGGTCGCCGCCGTCCACCCGCCCGGCAGCGTCGTCGCCGCCAACCGTTCCAGCGCTCCGCCTTCGAGCACGCCCGCGCCGCCATCGTAGAACAGCGAACTGCCGGTGGCGTGAAACAGCCAAAGCAGCCCGAGCAGGAAGCCGAGGTCGCCGAGACGCGTCGTGATGAAGGCCTTCTTCGCCGCCGCCGCCGCCGCAGGTCGCTCAAACCAGAAGCCGATCAGCAGGTAGGACGCGAGGCCGACTAATTCCCAGCAGACGAGCAGGAGGAGCAGGCTGTTCGCGACCAGCAGCCCCAGCATCGCGGCGACGAAGAGGCTGAGGCAGGTGAAGAAGCGCCCGAGCCGCGGATCATCGCGGAGGTAGGCCGTGCTGAAGATGAACACGAGCACGCTCACGCCGCAGACGAGCACGCTCATCAGCGCGCCGAGCGGGTCGAGCAGCCAGCCGAGCCGCACCGCCGTCGAGCCCGCCCAGAACCAGGTGAAGTTGGCCGTGAGCTTGGCCGCGGGCGCAGCCAGCGCGCCGGCCAGGGCGGCAAGGGAGAGGAGAAACGAACCGATGATCGCCCCGAGCGCGAGCGCCACGGGCAGCCGGCGCGCGGTCCGCGGCGCCGCGGCGCCGACCGCCGCCGCGAGCAGCGGCAGCGCCGGGATGAGCCAGAGGTGGGAGGCGTGAAGCATGGTCGTCAGCCCTTGAGTCGGTTGGCGTCAGCAATCCGAATGCTGCGCAGGTGCCGGTGGACGGCGATGACCAGCGCCATGCCGACGGCCGCCTCGGCGGCGGCGACCGCAATCGAGAACAGCACGAAGACCAGCCCCGCCTCACCCCCGCCCGGGCCGAAGCGCCAGAAGGCGAGGAAATTCAGGTTCGCGGCGTTGAGCATGAGCTCGACCCCGAGCAGCACGAGGATCGCGTTGCCGCGGATCAGCACCGCCACCAGCCCCGTGCAGAACAGGGCCGCCGACAGGGCGAGGCAGAGATGGAGCGGACTCATGCGTCACCTCCCTCCGCCGGCCGGCGCGGCGCAGCCAGCAGCAAGCCGCCGATCAGGGCCACGGTCAGGATCAGCCCGACAAGAAGCACCGCCACGAGGTAGGGACCGGCGAGGAGTTCGCCGAGGCGGCGGAGCGGGATGGGCGCGGTGGGCTCCATCGACGGCAGCCGCGACCAGAAGAGCGAGGAGGCGAGCATGGACGCGACCAGCGACGCCGCGGCGAGTCCGCCCACCGCGCGGGCGGCGGACGGCGGCGGGAGCAGGTCCGTCCGGCCGGGCCGCGTGAGGAGCACGGCGAAGAGAGCCACCATCGACACCCCGCCGACGTAGACGAGGGCCTGCGCGAACGCGACGAACTCCGCACCCAAAGCCAGGTAGAACGCGGCGAGCCCCAGCCACGCGAGCACGAAGAGCAGCGCGCTGTGGATCAGGTTGCGCACGAGCACCGCCGCGACCGCGGGCGCGAGGCAGATCAGGGCGAGAACGGCGAGGAGCGTCGTCATGACGGAGCGTAGCGGTAGGTCCGCGGGCCGTAGCCCGCCGCGAGGGAGCGGGCCAGCGCGACGAACGGCACGACGACGAGCAGCGCCGAGACCAGCCAGCGCACGGCGGCCGCCGGCCCGGACCAGTCCGCCGTCGCCGCCCAGAAACCGCCGTTGAGGAGGTTCACCAGCGCGAGCGGCACGAGGAACTTCCAAGAGAGACGCGTGAGCTGGTCGATGCGCAGGCGCGGGAAGGTCGCACGGATCCAGATGAAGCCGAGCAGCAGGAGCAGTAGTTTCACTCCGAACCACGCGTAGCTCGGCACGAACTCCAGCAGCCCGAGGGGAGCCTGCCAGCCGCCGAGGAAGAGCGTGACCGCCATGGCGCTGAGCGCCGCCATCCCGAGGTACTCGGCCATGAAGAAGAGTGCGTACTTGAATCCCGAATACTCCGTGAGGTGCCCGGCGATCAGTTCGCTCTCCGCCTCGGGCAGGTCAAAGGGGGAGCGGTTCGACTCCGCCAGCGCGGCGATCATGAAGACAGCGAACGCCGAGAAGCCCCACGGGGTCAGGGCATGCCAGTGCGGCCAGATCCCGGCAGCCCAGCCGCCCTGCGCGGCGACGATGCCCGTGGTCGAGAGCGAACCGGCCACCACGACGACGGGGACCACGGAGAGGAGCAGCGGAACCTCGTAGCTGATCAGCTGCGCGAGGGCGCGCATCGCCGCGAGGAGGGAGTATTTGTTGCGGCTCGCCCAGCCAGCCATGAAGATCGAAAGCTCGGTCGCCGCGCCGGCCGCGAAAAAGTAAAGCACGGCAGCCTCCAGTTCGACCGCGACGAGGTTCCGGCCAAAGGGGATCACGGCGAGGCCGAGAAGGGACAGGGCCACGAGGACGACCGGAGCGAGGAAGTGCAGCACCCGATCCGCCGCACGCGGCACGATGTCCTCCTTGGTCAGCGCCTTGATCGCGTCCGCGAACGGCTGGAGCAGGCCGAACGGCCCGGTGCGGTTCGGCCCGGGCCGATTCTGCATCCGCCCGAGGAGCTTGCGCTCCGCGAGGGTCATGTAGGCGAAGAGCAGCCCGAAGACGCCCAGGATCACGGCGATCGACAGCAGCGCCGAGACCCACGGCCGCAGCGCGTCCGGCAGCCAGCCCGTCAGCGCGTCACGCAGGAGCAGCGGCGCGCGTTCGAGCCAGGCATCAGCCGGCGAAGCAGGGGCGACGGCGAGGATCATGGGGACGAAGGAGGAGGCGCCGGCGGCGGGACCGCCGCCGTCGGCGCGGGAGCGGGCCGGGTCGGGCTCGTCGCGGCGGATGCCGGCGCCGCGGCCTTCGGAGCGGCCTTGGCGGCGGCGGCGAGGCGGGCCTTCTCCTCAGCGGCCCGGCGCTCGGCGGCGAGCCGTGCGTCAACCTCCGCGGCCTCGGTCGGATGGATCTGGTGATAGTAGGCGTTCGGCTTCGCGAGTTGCTCGCGGTTCAGCAGCAGGCCGCCGAAGCGGTCCGTCGCCGCGATCGCGAATTCCTGGTCCATCTTGATCGCGTCGAACGGGCAGACCTCCACGCAGATCTGGCAACTCATGCAGACCGCCGTATCGATCGCGAACACGGCCGGGTAGATCTGCGGCTTGCCGGTGGCATCCGGCTTCTTGTCCTTGCTCTTCTCGATGTAGATGCACTGCGGCGGACACTCCTTCTCGCAGATCTGGCAGGCGACGCAGCGCAGCGTGCCCATCGGGTCATCGGCGGTTTCCGAGACGAGGAAGGGAAAGTTGCGGTAGGCCTCGGGCAGCTTCGGCGGCACCTCGGGGTATTCCTGGGTGACGTAACGCGCGGGGTCGTGGTAGCTCCCGACGAGGTTCTTCGCCGTGACCGCGAGTCCCTGGAGGAGTCCTTTTCCGAGCATGGGGGCGAAGGGGTTGAGGGTCAGCGGTCGACCTCGCCGAGCACGATGTCGATGCTCCCGAGGATGATCACCGCGTCGGCCACGGTGTGCCCGAGGCAGAGATCCTCGAGGACGGTCAGGTTGACGAACGACGGGGCGCGGACGCGGTAGCGCGTGGGATTGCCGGTGCCGTCGCTGACGAGGAAGAAGCCGATCTCGCCCTTGGGCCCCTCGATGCGGCCGTAGGCCTCGCCGGCCTTCGGGCGCAGCCCGCGCTGCTTGGCCTTGGGATCGAGGATCGGACCGCCGGGCAGATCCCGCAGCGCCTGATCCAGAATCGCGATCGATTCCCGCATCTCGAGCATGCGCACCATGTAGCGGTCGTACACGTCGCCGTCGCGGCCGATCGGCACGCGGAAGTTGAAACGGGGATACACACCGTAGCCGTCGACCTTGCGCAAGTCGTGCCCCACCCCGCTGGCGCGGAGCATGGGGCCGGTGATGCCGGCGTTGACCGCGAGCGCGGCGGGAAGCCGCCCGACTCCCTGCGTGCGGGCCATGACGATCTCGTTCCCGGAGAGCAGGGCCTCGAATTCATCGAGGAAAGCGCCGTAGCCGTCGACCAAACGGCGGGTGGCGGCGAGCCACTCGGCGGAGGGATCCACGCGGCAGCCGCCGAAGCGCTGGACGTTGCACATCATCCGCGAGCCGCTCAGCGATTCGAAGAGGTCGAGGATCTTCTCGCGCTCGCGGAACGCGTACATCAGCGGCGTGCCGCTGCAGCCGCAGTCCTGCATCAGGAAGCCGGCCAGACAGGTGTGATTGAGGAGGCGGCTGAGTTCGGCGAGGACCACGCGCACGTACTCGGCGCGCTCGGTCACGGGGATGCCCGCGAGCTTCTCGACCGCGAGGGCGTAGGCCCAGTTGTTCGTCATCGAGTTCAGGTAATCCAGCCGGTCGGTGTACGGCATGGAACCGAGGTAACTCGTCGCCTCGCCCAGTTTCTCGTGGTTGCGGTGCAGGTAGCCGAAGACCGGCTTGAGCCGCACAATCCGCTCGCCGTCGAGGACCACGTCCATGCGGAACACGCCGTGCGTGGACGGATGGTGGGGGCCGAGCGAAACTTCCAGCAGGTCGCCGGCGCCCTCCGTGGGCGCGAAGGCGGGGGTGCGCAGGCCGAGGGCGTCACCCTCGACCTTGCGCACGCGGGCGAGGCCGGTGGCGGCAGGATCGGGGAGCATCATGGCGAGGGCTGGACCGCTCCCGGGGCGGCGGCGGACGGGTAGTGGCGGCGGGCCTTGGCGAGGACGTCGCCGTGGGGCGTCGGCTCCCACTCGTAGTCGTCGGGCTCGACGTAGTCCTTGCGCATCGGGTGTCCGACGAACGCGTCCCACATCAGGATCCGCCGCAGGTCGGGATGCCCCTCGAAGACCACGCCGAAGAGATCGAAGACCTCCCGCTCCTGGAATTCGCAGCTGCGCCAGACCGGGGTCAGCGACGGCAGCGTCACCGCGTCGGTGCGGTTGCCGGTGCGGGCGCGGAGGATCACCGGGCCCTGGCGGCGGGCGACGGAGTAGAGATGGTAGACGACCTCAAGATGGCCCGGCTGGAGGCGCGTCTGCTTGCGCTCGGTGACGACCGGCGGGCCGCCCGGGGCGCCGGGCTGCGATTCCTTGACCGTCTCGACCACCTCGCGGTCGGGGACGTCGAGCCCGGTCACGTTGGAGCACTGGTCGAGCGCGAGTTCCGCGTCATCGCGAAGGAAGCAGGCGACCTCGCGGAGGGCGGCGGGACCGATGCGAAAGGAGACCTGCGCGCTGGGTGAGCCGTTGGGCACGAGCTCGATGGACGCCCCGGGAAAGCGGGCGAGCAGGCGATCGCGCAGGGCTTCGGGGGTTTCCATGCTCGTCGGCGGGCGGTTCAGGCCTTGTCCGGTCGCACAAGGGTCGGCGGCTTCCAGACGTCGGGTGAGAACGGCGGCTCGATGTCGGTCGCGCCCAGTTCGGGCACCGTGGCATCGCACGGCAGGTCGGAGCGCAGGTGCCGCGGGGCGTCGGGACCGCGGAGCGGTTGCTGGCGGATTTTCTCCTGCAACTCGACGAGCCCGTGGAGCAGCGCCTCGGGGCGCGGCGGGCAGCCCGGGATGTAGATGTCGACCGGGATGTAGCGATCGATGCCCTTGAGGACGTTGTAGCCCTGCTTGAACGGGCCGCCGGAGATCGCGCACGCGCCCATTGCGATGCAGTACTTCGGCTCGGGCATTTGATTCCAGAGCCGGACCACGTGGGGCGCCATCTTCTTGGTGACGGTGCCCGAGACGATGATGAGGTCGGCCTGGCGCGGCGAGGGGCGGAAGACCTCGGAGCCGAAGCGGGCGATGTCGAACTTGGCCATCGACGCGGCGATCATCTCGATGGCGCAGCAGGCGAGACCGAAGTTGAGCGGCCAGACGGAGTGGCTGCGGCCCCAGTTGTAGAGTTCCTGCACGCTGGTGAGCAGGATGCCGTGGCGACGCAATTCATCGCGCTCCTCCGCGGAGATCGGACCGGGGACGGAGGCAGCGGTGGGGGCGTCGCTCATGTCAGGTCCATTCGAGGTGCCCGCGGTGCCAGGCCCACACGAGGCCCTCGGCGAGCAGGAAGAGGAAGACGAGGATCCCGACCCATGCTCCAACCGGCAGGCCGGTGAAGGCGACGGCGAGCGGAAGCAGAAAGAGGAGTTCGACGTCGAAGATCAGGAACACGATCGCGTAGAGGTAATAGTGCGCCTTGAACTGGATCCACGCATCGCCGCGCGGCGCGACGCCGCACTCGTAGGGATCCTGTTTCGAAACGCTCGGCTTGGGCGGCTGGAAAAACCGGAACCACAACTGCGCCACGGCAAGCAGCGCGAGGGGGAAAGCGATCGCGACCAACACGAACAGGGCGAGAAACGCGTAGGGGTGGAGGTCCACGGCAGGAAGGCCGCCAGCTTTGGAGGAAGCGGCAACGGATCAATCTCCAACCACTTCCATTCCTTGGCGTAGAACGCGCACTAATTGTCAGAAGCACGTCACGAT
>Ga0172367_10003029_pt1 | contig 22324 bp, 28 predicted proteins | sample Lak10m_FD_114542 | JGI IMG/M metagenome (GOLD analysis project Ga0172367, IMG submission 114542) | Freshwater microbial communities from Kabuno Bay, South-Kivu, Congo - kab_022012_10m | ecosystem: Environmental > Aquatic > Freshwater > Lake | place: Democratic Republic of the Congo: South-Kivu... | reverse complement strand
GCATCGGTTTTCGTTGTGCCCGCTCACTTCCCTAGTTCTGCACTTCTGTGTTCTGCGAGCGAAGCGAGTTCTGATCTTCTGAAGCGGGGGTCTGGGGGGTGCGCCCCCCAGCGATTAAAAAAATTTGAAAATATCGAAATGAGTAAAACCTTCTACAACCTGTACGATAAAATCTGTCACCCGCTCAATATCTGGTGGGCGTATAAAGCCGCCGCGCGCGGCAAACGCTACCAGCCTGCGGCGGCATTTTTTGAATACGACCTCGAAAAGAACCTGGTTGAAATCGAGCAGGAACTCAAAGATGAAACCTATCAATTGGGCGGGTATCACAGTTTTCGGATCGAAAAGCCCAAGAAGCGATTAGTGAATGCCGCGCCCTTCCGTGACCGTGTAGTTCATCATGCCCTGATGAACGTCATCGAGCCGCTGTTCGAAAGGCAGTTCATCTTCGACAGTTACGCCAATCGCAAGGGAAAAGGCACGCACGCCGCGCTCGACCGCTGCACCTGGTATCTACGCCGCCATCAATACGTGATGCACCTCGATGTGCGCCAGTTTTTCCCGTCCATTGACCATGAAATTTTACTTTCCATTTTGTCCCTCTCGATCGCAGATCAACGCGCCATGAATTTGATTCGCAAAATTATCGCCAGCGGAAACGGCGTGCAGGCAGGCGAGTATGACATGGTCTATTTTCCAGGTGATGACCTCTTTGCATTAAGCCGTTCGAGAGGGCTTCCGATTGGCAACCTCACGTCACAACATTGGGCAAACGTCTATCTCAACGAACTCGACCAATACGCCAAGCGCGTCTTGAAGTGCCGCGCCTACATCCGCTATGTGGACGACGTGGTTATTTTTTCAGATGAAAAGGAGCAAATGAATCAATGGCGCGCTGAGATCATCCAGTACGCGCAAACCCTGCGACTGACCCTTCACGAGGAATCCGCCCAGCCGCGCCCGTCGCATACGGGCGTTTCTTTTTTAGGCTTTCAAGTTTTCCCAGATCATCGCCGCCTGAAACCAGCCAATGGCTACGCTTTTCAACGTCGATTGAAAAATATGCGCTCGCTCTATCGAAGCGGTGAAATTTCGCAACAAGATTTGACGACCAGCGTGCAGAGTTGGATCAATCACGTCCGCTACGGCGATACCTGGGGCTTGAGGCGGGCGGTTCTTTCTGCCGCTGGCGTTTATGGAGGATAACAATGGACGAAACAGAACGCAAGCAATCCCCGCTCTTTGCAAAGACATCCGATTTCCTGCTCTGGCTCCTCACGCATACCGAAAGTTTCCCGAAAAGCGAACGCTTCCGCATGGGGAAACGCATCGAAGACAGCGCCTTTTCTTTTTATGAACTGCTCATCGAAGCCACGCGCTCCACAAAACAAAAACGCCAATTGTTGATTCGAGCCGATGTGGAACTTGAAAAACTGAGGCTGTATGTGCGCATGTCGCAGCAGCGCAAATTGACCAAAGCCGCGCAATACAATTTTGCGGCGAAATCGCTGGTGGAGATTGGCAAACTGCTCGGCGGTTGGTTGAAGACCATGCCAGAAATGTAGGTGGTTGGATGTCATTGCGAGACGGCGTTTTCCGTCGAAGCAATCTCCAGGCAACATGGAGACTGCTTCGCGCTCGCAGTAACATTTGCTATAGGGATACCGGTGGGAGTGTTGCGGGGCGGCGCGTGGAACAACAACGATAACAACGTGCGCTCTGCCAACCGCAACAGGAACGATCCAACGAACACGAACAACAACATCGGTTTTCGTTGTGCCCGATTACTTCCAATTTATGTTTTCTATTGCCAGAATGTAATGGGTTATAGCAACCTGTTACGCGCGCATGGGAAGTGAGCGCCGGTCATTCCTGTCCGCTCGTGATGGCGGGCAAATATCGAAGAGTCCCGCTCCCTTGCCGAAAGAGGTACTTGGAGCGGGACGTTTGCTGTAAGCGTATGTTGTGAATCGGATTGGAGATATGGTAAAACAAGGAAGAGGAATATGAACGAGGGCAACCCATCCATCGATACAACACCTGCGTTGCAATTTGCTGTCTGGGAACAGCCAATCTCTGAGATTGCGCTGGCACATGACATTCCTTTACGACTATTGAGGACACGCATTCGCCGTGAAGAAATTGCCCTGCCGCCCCCTGAATACTGGGAAAAGCTCGAGCGCGGGTTATCCCGCACTCAGGCGCTGCGGGAAATCGGCTGGACGCCGTCCATGATCAGGAAGATCAACGACATCCTGCGGGATGCGAAAGCCACCTGAAATGCACCGCTGAAGAAAACAGAAAGACCCTTGCGGGTCTTTTTTGTTCAAGCGTCTTGTTTGCGGAGTTTGTCGCTGGCAAGTCGGTTGAGGCTGATGCCCTCTTCCTGCGCTTCAAGAGCAAGGCGGCGGTGTAATTCGGGGGGGATGCGCACCATAAACCGGCCGCTGAATTGTTTGCTGGCAATGGGTTCGGGGGGAGTTTCCCCATGCGCCCGCATCTCCTTGACAACATCCGCCACCACCTGTCGAATGCCCCGCAGCGCTGCCTCGGGGTCTTCATCCAGCCAACTCAAGCTGTGAAACTCGGCGCACAACCCCACATATTCGCCGTCTTCCTCAGACCATGTAATGCGGTAGGTGTAACGGTCATTCTTCAACATTTCTTTCCGTCTCCAAACGTTCGATTGCCTTCAATACCTGTTTTACTTGATAGGCTTTTGCCATGCCTTTGTCGTTTTGAATATTGACGCGCGGATCGCCAAGCCAGGGCGTTTTATAAACCCTGTGGCTGCTGCCCGCCTGACGCGCTTCGCCGAAATAATAATCGCAGACTTTGCACAAGTCAGAGAAGCGTATTCCTTTTGGATTTTGTCGCATGTTGGCGAGCAAGTCTTCCATCTTTGGCATGTTTCAATGATACCACTATTGATGCAGAGGTCAAGAGAGAACCAATGCAGGGATGAGCAAGTCGAAAGAAGAACTGCGTGGGGAGAAGCCATCAAGACTCCTCCCCTTTGTAAGGAGGGAGAGTCACCACCAAACTCTCCGTAAATGGGAAGCCGTTTTACGTCACCGGCTGCGGACGTTCGGGACGTACCCGAAATTCTCCTGCCAGGTCACGAACCTGGTGTGCGCGTTTCGCTACAGGAGGAAAAATCACTGGTGAAGCCGCCCTTGTTTTGTGTCTCTATTACTGCGTACAATTCAAATTATACGCGGCGATAGTGTATAATCGGAGTCACTCGTACCTTGCTGATTTTCGAATTCAGCCTCAAGATAATGTCATTCTCACTTCGCAAAATCGAAACCATCCCCCATGAACCCCAAACCACACAACATCCTCGAAGCCTTCGAAGCCCATCTGCGAGACGCCTCGCTCCCCTCCCGCCTTCGGGCAGGGGCGTCAGACAACACCATTCGCGGCTATGTCCACGACCTGCACGACTTCCTAAACTGGTGGGAAGAAACGGAAGGCGCGCCGCTCACCGCTTCCCTGCTGCGCCGTGACCCGTTCAAGTTGAACAAGAAGCTCATCCAGAATTACATCAAATCCCTCGAAGGCAGAGTGGGCGCTGCAACTGTTTTGCGCAAAGCCTCCTCCCTGCGGGCATTCACAAAATACCTGCAAGCGAAGGAACTCATCAAGCATGAACCCATGAACGGCTTGCGCCTGCCCGAAAAAGCGGAACCCGAACCGCGCGGGTTGAGCGACAGCGAACGCTCGCGCCTAGAGTCTGCTTTCCAGCAGACTTGGCTGCCCCGCGTCCCAAAGCGAAAGCGCAAAGAGGAAGTGGAAAGGAACGTCCTCGAGGATGCCAATCATCGCCTGGTGCGCGATCGCGCCATCGTGTACTTGATGCTGTATGCCGGTCCGCGCGTGGATGAGACCTGCAACCTAAACATTGGCGACATCACCTTGAACAAGAAATCAGGCTGGCTTCACATCCGCAAAGGCAAAGGCTTGCGCGAACGACGGACCGCCATCCCCCTCCCCGCGCGGGAGCGACTGCAAAAGTGGCTCGATTTGCGTGAAGAACTGGGACTGGAAAACAACGGCGAACTTCCGTTGTTCACTCGTTTGCGCGGAAAGATCGGCGAGCGGTTATCGGTGCGCGCTGTGCAGGATATGGTGGCTGAAGCTGCAAAACGCGCGGGCATCGAAGGCAGCATCGTGACCCCGCATGTCCTGCGTCATACCTGCGCTTTTATGCTGCGCACCGCTGGCGCGGACATCGAGACGCGGGCGAAGATGCTCGGTCATTCCGTGAAGACTGCATCCAAATATGGAGCACCTGGCAATAACGAAATCGAGAAAGCCGCCGCTTTGCTCGATGATGCGGAGGCGGCTTGAGCGGCAGTCATAACCTATTTTGATGGAATGCCCTCATTACATAATCGCAATATCTACAGGAGAAAAAAGTCTATGACATGGTTTCAACAGTTGACTGGGTTTCATGAAATATCGCCAAGTCAAGTTCGTGAAAGTATCACGATTGACGGTGATAGATTAACATCTCTTGTAAACGGGAATGTATTCACTTGCGGACGACTGGAAACCCCATCCTTGGCGGAACTTCGAGAGCATGTCCGCGCTTGCGAACATGCGGCAGGGAAAATATCAGCACGCGAAGTGATTGCAAATGTCCACAATTTGCACGTACAAGAATCAAACACCGGTTCGTTGTTTCAGGTGGCTTCCCAGTTCAATCTACTTGAAATGGTTTCCCCAAATGTAACACCGGAGCGTGGGGTTGGAATCTACGAGAATGATCACACACAAGGACCCACGTGCGCCATTGCCTGTGGTGCGGGAACCATATACCGGAATTACTTTGCCGTTGTAAATGGGCGCATCGGTCAATCCGCAGAAAATCAAATCGATTGCCTTGCGGATATTGGAACCGCATTGGATAATTCAGGAGGGCGACTGTGGGAAATGAAAAACGGTTATGCTTTGGCGTCCCATAATGGTCTCGTTGAGATTTCGAATCAACTACAAGCGGCAAACGAGAACGAACTTGACGCATTGCGGAAATTATTGCGGATCGGTATCCAGTGGAATACACAGGTTACGATTAGCGATTCCAGGCACACAGTCTCACAAGTTTATTGTTCCGCTTTGCCAGTCGCCTATTCCAATCATTCTTCCAGGCTTTGGGAAAACTTTGCGAGACTTATTCTGGAAGCGTCTTACGAAGCGACAATTTGTACGGCGATCCTGAATTCGCAATCCAATGGAAATAACCGTGTGTTCCTCACGCTTCTTGGCGGAGGAGTATTCGGCAACGCAACCGAGTGGATTACAGCAGGAATCAATCGCGCATTAAATCTCTACAAAGATTGGAGCCTGGACGTGGCGATCATAAGTTATGGCGAGTCAAAACAATGTATTCGCCAACTCGTTGATCAATTTTCGAAATAGGAAATTCGATAGAATAGTATCAGCAACAGGCATTCAGCTACAGATACCACAGCCAGCAGGTATTGCATAAAAAATGAAAAAGATCATCAAATCATTCTATGAAATCATGATTGGCATATCCACTATTGCTGGATGTGTTGCAGCATTTAGCGTTGTCCCTGAAGTACGACAGTTGATGGGATTAGATTCGGAGAGAGGATTAGGGGTATCTCCAGAAAAGAATGCGCCCGTAGTACTCAGTACGCCAGTACTTACAATATCTACATCCGAATCACCATTACAGCCCCGCCCTGCCGAAATCACCGACAGCAGAGGTGCCCCCATGCGGCTTGTACCAGCGGGAACTTTTACAATGGGAGGTAGTGCAGATAACGTATTGGCAGAATGCGAAAAATTCCGTAATGATTGTAAGCGCGACTGGTTTACTAATGAAGAACCCATCCATGTTGTTGAAACAAGCGAGTACTATATTGATAAATACGAAGTAACCAATGCGCTATACAAAGTTTGTGCTGAAGCGGGTGTTTGCCAGCCGCCATCCATTACAAGATCGTCCACTCGTCCTGACTATTATGATAATTCACAATATGTTGATTATCCTGTCATATACGTAAATTGGTATCAAGCCCAAGTCTATTGCAAATGGCGTGGAGCGCGATTACCCACCGAGGCAGAATGGGAAAAAGCGGCTCGAGGACAGAGTGGCTACATGTATCCTTGGGGCAATGAATTCAATGCTGAGGGCGTCAATTTTTGCGATAAAAATTGTCCTTTTAGTTGGAAGGACAAGAATTACAATGATAATAGTGCGGATACGGCTTCAGTATTTGCTTATCCCAACGGAACGAGCGAATATGGCGTTTACAATATGGCTGGAAATGTTTGGGAATGGACCAGCAGCATCATGAAGCCTTATCCTTATGCGTTGGATGACGGAAGGGAAAACCAGCAAATTGAAAGTGAACGAGTTGCACGTGGCGGCGCCTGGGATTCAAGTGGCGATGGGAGTCTACTAACTGTTCGTCGTATTCAATTCAAGCCTTACGATTTTCGAGACATACTTGGATTCCGTTGTGTGCGTACTGTAAACCCGTAGCGACAGCTTTGCGAGTAAAATCTCCCGGAAATTTTCACTCAACAAATACATCTCACTATTGCATTTGTAGCAGCATGCTCCTATTTCAGACGGAATTTCATGCCTCCCCTGATAAAAATACAATTACGCTTTTCATCCTGTTCCAGATAACTAATTCGACACCCAAAAACGAGTAGCGCGCACAATACGACAGGTGGTTATACCTATGAAAAAACAAACTGAATTCTTAGGTGTGGCAATTGCACTAATTGCTTTGATCTTTGGCGATAATTTGTACGAACAAATTACAGGGCGTTCCTTCGTTGAAAGATTTTCCATTAAAGAGCATCAGCCAACAGAAACGCCCTTGCCTCAAACGCAAAGCACGATTCCTCCTTTCCCATTTGCTCAACCTCAACTGGATTCAACACCTGCCATTCAGTCTCTTGGCTCAATAATTGTGATGGGCAACTCTAATACCGGTGTGCAAATTCAAATTCCTCGATCCGGTATTTATAGATTCGCTTACCATAGTGGCGCGTACGCCGATTATGCAATTGGCAAGGAACCTCATAATACAAACACTTGGTTAACACAAATCTTCATATACAAAGGGCAAGGCGCATCATGGAATGGCAGGATAATTCAACTCGATAATTTGCTTATTCGGTTAGCCGATACAGGTCACTGGCCGTCTGCGGATGAGGCAGAACAAAACGCGCAAGGTCAATTTGCCGAAGCGCTATTGAGCGAGGGTGATGTAATTACGTTAATCGCTGTTGACGCTTTTGATTCCTATGCTGATAACCCAGGGAAAATTTTTATAGACTGGTTCTTTGCAGAATACTAAGCAGGGAGCTTGTCGTTGAGTTTAATTTCATGAAAAGGATTGTCCTAAATGATTCAGGAAGCACCAAGTAAAGCATGGATACCTATAACCGCTGCCATTATCACTGGCGCCTGTGCTGTGATAGCGGCAATTGTCACTCTGGGCGCGCCATTTGCGGAGCGCATAGCAGACAGATATTACCCACCATTCACGCCTACTCCCAGCCCAGCGGAGACCGAGACTTTAATCCCTCATAATATTCCTGCTGTTGCTGCTACTGACACAACGGCAATAGGGGATTTTCTTCCCACCGCTTTGGTAAGTGAAAAAGACGGTATGGTACTCCTTTTGGTTCCCGAAGGTGAATTTATCATGGGAAGTGATGCCAATCCGGATGAACGGCCCGTCCACTCTGTATCTTTATCTGCCTTCCGAATAGATCAGACCGAAGTAACCAATAGTCAATACGCCAAGTGTGTTTCTGCTGGCATATGCTCCTCTCCGTCACAACTCAAATCTTACACTCGCAACAGTTATTATGGCAACTCTGAGTTTGGTGATTATCCAGTGATTTATGTCTCCTGGGGTGACGCAAAAACATATTGCAGGTGGGTTGGGCGTGATTTACCCACCGAGGCTCAATGGGAAAAAGCAGCTAGTTGGAACAATTTAACCAAGGAGAGCTATATTTATCCTTGGGGGGATGGATTTGATGGCTCTATCGTCAATTTTTGTGATGTAAATTGTCTGCTTAATCATGCAGATAAAAATGCAGATGATGGCTATGTAGACACATCACCTGTTATGGATTATGAACTTGGCGTCAGCCCCTATGGCGCATATGATATGGCAGGTAATGTCTGGGAATGGGTAAATGATTGGTATAGTGAAGTTTATTATTCGAACTCACCGTTAGTCAACCCACCCGGCCCGGATTCCGGTACATATCGTGTGCTTCGTGGAGACTCATGGTGGGGATATTCTTATGGTGTTCGTTCGGCTGACCGAAATCCTCTTGCGCCAGTAAAGTCTGCCAACAATGTGGGTTTTCGTTGCGCCGTTTCAAATCCTTAATTTTCTGTCACTTTTTCTTGCCATCAAGTTTCCAAAGTAAATGAAAAAAGAGTTGTAATCCTGACTTTTAATGAATTGACTACGCTTCTTCCTCATGCAGATTTTGCTCTGCAGCCTCCAGCCGATCCCCAAACGCGAAAATCTCCTCCCACAGCCAGCCCAACTCAAACAATGCTTCCCTGTGCGGGACGCCGTTTTTGAGCTTCGCCCAGTTTCCCTGCGGCAGCTTGGGGATGTTCAATCGCTTGCAGCGTTTCTCGATCTGCTGGATGATGCGGAAGCCGCATCGCTTTCTGTCACAATATGGAAGCCTTGCAAGCGGGTATAATCCCCGCAGACAAGTTGAGGTAAAAATGAGCATCCAAAGTATCGAGCCCCAAATTTCGCGTTTGAGCCGCGCTGAAAAAGCGGAGCTGCTACAGCGCCTTGCGCGGGAGGTTGGCAATGCCTGGGCAGGGATCGAAAAAACAACGGGCGTGTCCGGCGGCGAGGCTTGTATTGTCCGCACCCGTATTCCCGTGTGGACTTTGGAAAACTATCGCCGCCTTGGTTGGACGGAAGCCGCGATTCTCGAGAACTTCCCATCCCTGCGCGCCGTGGACCTGGTCAACGCCTGGGCATATGCCGATGCGCATGTGGAAGAATTGGATAAGGTCATTCACGCAAACCAAGAGGCATAATGGCGTCTTTCTACACCAACGAAAACTTTCCAATCAAGGTTGCCCAACATCTGCGCCAAATGGGACATGATGTATTGACATCCCATGAGGCTGGAAAAGCCAATCAGCGCATCCCTGATGAAGAAGTGCTTGCATTCGCCGCCCAATCTGGGCGTATTCTGTTGACTCTCAATCGTTGGGACTTTATCGTGCTGCACACAAAATCGACTCAACATGCGGGGATTGTGGTCTGCACCCAAAACGCCAACCTGCTTCACCAAGCGGAACAGATAGACAAGGCAGTTAATGAAGCAGGGAATATGAATGGGGTTTTAATCAGGGTCAGTCGCGGGTAATATTTCAAAATATCTTTTTTCAAATGATAAAGGCGGCATCAGACTGGCTCCGCCTCTTCCTCGCGCAGGCTTTGCTCCGCAGCCTCCAGCCGATCCCCAAGCTCGAAAATCTCCTCCCACAGCCAGCCTAACTCAAACAACGCCTCGCGGTGTGGGACGCCATTTTGAAGCTTCGCCCAATACCCGCGCGGCGGCTTGGGGATGCCCAACAGCTTGCAGCGTTTCTCGATCGCCTTGTCGCTGACATCGAAGGGCGCAGCAACCGTCGTCACGGGTTCAGCCCAGACCGCGAGCAAGAGTTCATCGGCAGAGACCTCGAACTTGCGCTGCCAGGCTGTGCGGCAGGCTTTGGAGCAGGTGGAACGTCTGCGGACATGAGATGGGCTGGTCTCGATGGGACCGCCGCACACGGCGCAGCGAATCGTCACGGACATCATTTTACCTCTCGAAAGCAAAGGACTCCCGCTGTCACACGGGAGTCCTCTTGTTGAATGATATGCAGGACGCAAGATCGAGAGGCGCAGATGCTGCGCCCCTCGGTGCAGAGAGCGGATGGCGCCCTGCTAAAGCTTGGAAACGCGTTTGAGGTAACCCTCGATCATCGAGGCAACTTCGACATGAGCAGTGAAGGTCAGCGTCTCCGCCTCCCCATCCATCACGCGGCGAACCTGGTTCGCAGCATTGCTGGAGAGTCCAGGCAGGATCGCTTGCACGACCCGCGCGGACTGTTCCTCGCTCAATGTCTTTTTTGTGCCAGGGATGCGGATTGCCGTACCTTGCCACGTTCCGGGGTTGAATAAAGCAGCCATGAGATTCCTCTTTCTGGCTGAGGGACATCATGGCGCCTATTCGCCTGCTCCCTCAGCCCATCAAAAATGGGATTTGGGAGCAAACAGAACATCAGGCAGCTTGCCTGTTATTCCCGCTAGCGTTGGTCGGGGAAGACTAGGGTGTCGGGCTTGACCTTCACGGTCTGGTCGAAGGTCAGGCAGCCGTAGCCCGCAGGGGTGGAATCTTTGGTACCGGTGATCCAGCCGTAGAAGTCATAACAAGCCTTCGGCACGCTGGTCGTAACCGTTTCGGATGGCTCGAGGGCGATATTGCCAACCCCACAGCCGTAATCGGTCTTGTAGCTGTAGAGATAAAGGGATAAGTCCCCGTCAGTGGAGTTGACAAAGGTGACATCCACCCGCGGACCGTCCATCGAGTCGAGGGAACTGCCGCATTCGTTTTCTTCTTTGGCGGCATCGCCATCAGCGGGAGAGACATCAGGTTCCAGCGCGGAAGGCGCAAGAATGACGGGCTGCTGTGGGGGCGGCACGACAACCGTCTGCTCGAGGATGGGCGTGGGCTGGACGGGAATCGGGGTCGGGGTGGGAGGAATCGGCGTCGGGGTCGGTTGGGCGGCGGCGGTCAACGCAACCTGGGTCTGGGCATTCGCCATCGCGGTGGCTTGCAGTTCTGCAACCGAGGGCGTGGGTTCCCCGAAGGCGGAACAGGCGGGAAGCGCGAGAACCGCGAGTAGGGCGAGAAGGACGAACATCGAACGTTTCATTGGATTCACCTCTTTGTGAAATTTGAAGGTTGTGAGATGGAGACCGAAAGGCCACTCCACTCACAGGCGCAAGGCGCCAAAGGACAGTCGGGGCGGTTAGCCCAGGCTTCAGAAAAGGGTAAGGACTTGACAGGGAAACAAAAAGAGCGAGACCTGTGGAATGCGCGCAAAGTGCGGGCATTCGTGAAGGTTCGCTCCAGTTGTTCGCGAGCGTGTCGAAGGGTTACGATTTTCCGAGGTCAGTCACAGACAGACCCAGTCATCCCGACGGGATTTGAACCCGAAGCATGCCCAACCGCTCCAATTGGAAACGCGGTTTGCACGGGATGAAGATGGGAGCAGCGAGTGGCCGCTCCCGACAAACATCTGCGCCTGGCTATCGCCTCCTCGAAGAGACTCGCCACATCGGACAACGCGCAGATGTGTACTGCCCGCTGTCGGGGAGAGAAAGGAGGAGGAGAAAGGAAAGGAACAGTGTCCGTCGCCCAATCGGGCAGTTCCTCCCCCAGGTCACGAACCTGGCGAGGCGCGAAATGCAAGGAGGAAGGAGAAAGACAAAGGACACCTGCACTGCAACAAACGCAGTGAGGTGCAAGTGTGAAGGATGAATGGTGAAGGATGAAGGATGAAGGATGAAGGATGAAGAAGGGCAAGAGCAAGTTCAAAGGGAAAAGTGAGAAGCGCAAGTAGCGAATAACTTTTTGCACTTTGCTCTTTTTTCATCCCTCATCCTTTATCCTTCATCCTTTGCACTTATGAGTAGACCACCGCCGCGCCTGCCAGGATGTGCAGGCTTTCCTGGTGGTTCTTGATTTCGGAGAGCTGCCCGCCGTCGGTCACGCGCTGCATCATGGCTGCCACCTCGGAAGAACCGAGTTTGAGCAGTTCATCGCGCAGGGTGACGACCTGTGCCTTGTCGCGCAGTTCGCCCACGACCCGCAGGCGCATTTTCTGGTGCAGGCGAATGAGGGCGCCATTGGATGTCCTGCCGTTGGCAAAACGAACGGTGACATAGTGCGCCGCGCGGCGGGCGCGCCCGAAGTTGCCAGCGCGTTTCGAGTCAACGGGCGTGTGTTCGTCATAGACCGCAATGCGGGCGAACAAGTCCATGCCTTCGTCATGGCGGTATTCCCAGACCCGCGCCACGATGCCTTCGACCTGGGCGCGGTTCGCGCTTTTCTCGTGGATGGGTTCGCCAAAATGAGCAGCCAGCCTGCCGTTGCCATCCATCTGCGACATCGAGCGGACATTCACCAGCCCGTTGCGGCGTTCGAGGGTCAACAAGCGCCAGGCGGGCAAATCATCGGCGGCGACATAATCGAGGAAACTCATGGCATTGGCTTCATCCAGGAATTTGCGCAGCGTTTCCTGATATTCCCTGTGTACCAGGTAGCCCTGGACTTTCAAGACATCGCCAGATTGGATGGAAATCGGCTGACCGCCCACCATGCCATCGGCAAAGCGCAGGGTCAGGTATGAGGCGAAAGTGTCATCGGTCTCGACCAGTTTTCCGCGCAGGGACAGGGCGAGGCGGGCAAAGACATCGTTGTTCTTGCCCCACACCGAGCGGATCACGCCGCTGGCGACGACTTGGTTGAGGTCGAATTGTTCCCGTGCTTGCGGCATGGGTCGCTTCTTCTTTTTGGCAGGAAGAGCATATTGCTCTTCAACCACTTGCACAACCTGTTTGTTGAATTCTTCAAGAGGAGCAGGTTCTTCAACAGACGCTTCCTCAGCGCCTGGCTCTTCACTGGCAGACGCTTCGATGTCTGTTGTGGGTACTTCTTCAACCATCACAGGCGCTTCGGCTTCGAGTTCAGCGAACTCAACCTGTTCGGGAACAGATTTCTTTTTGGGGGTCTTCTTCGTGGCGGGCATGGTTTTCTCCTATAGTATTACGGCGCAGGATTTGCGCGAGCAGCGCAAATCACGAGCAACCTTTGGTTGCGGCTGCGCTGTGGAACTGGAAAATAAAAAAAGGGGGGGATGATTTTGTGCATAAACAGGCAGGGGAACAGCGTCCATGTCCCCTGCCAGGGTGGATTCCAAATGAAACAGGACAGACCATCGTCTGTCATGGAAAATTCGTTTGTCGGTTATTAATGTGCGATACGGTAACAGGGCAAGCCCTGGAAACCTGCAAAGCTGGGAGGCGGTGAAACCTCCCAGGGAAGAACAGAACCTTTCTAGCCCGCAACGGGGTCTCGATAAACTCGACCACCGGGTTCAGGCTTGTGCCCATTGGGACGGGCAGCCAGCAGGGAGCGAGCCGCATTCTGCAAGGCAGTCTGCACCTCGTTTCCAGCCTTCATCGAGTTGGCATACCACTCGATGACCTTACGCTCCTGGTCGCCGAGTTTCTGCCCGGCGCGCTGCCCGACTTGAATCACGAAACTGGCGGGGTCTTCTGACGCCACAGGTTCGGGCGCGGGAGCGGGCGCAGGCTTGGCAGCCTTGGGCGCGGGAACGGACTTCGCGGCGGGAGCCTTCGCGGCAGACTTGCCAACAGTCCTGTGCGAACGCTTCCCCAGGTACACCGACTCCTGAAAGCCGAGGTTGGATGACGCATGACCGAGCGCGTTGGTGATCGCGCCCTTCATGGCATACGCCTCGATTTCGTTGTCGCTGCCGCCGGACGCGTCGATCTCGCAGGTGGTGACATTGCCGTCGCCGTCGCTCAACTTGTACCAAAAGGTCAGGCGGCGCAGCGTCGCCACGTACACGCGGCGCGAACCGCCACTGGCGCGTTTGCGCTCCTCGATCTCGGTGTGCATATCCGCCGAGTCGTAGCGGTAGCCCCAACCCACCCCGCACAAGCCAAAGACCTCGTTCAGGACTTTGCGCATGTAGTTGGGGTCGATGTCGGTCAGGTCCGCCGCGCCGGGCACGGCTTTGTATGCGTCCTTCGGCAGTTCGGCGTCGAGCCGCTCCGCCGCGCCTTCCAGCGGAATGCCAGTCAGCGTCTTGTGGTTCTTGAGTTCCATGGAATACCTCCGTGAGAAAATGCGCGTCCTGGCAAACACCAGGACGCAGGGTCTTGGGTGTTTGCTTCGGTCGCGCAGGCGAAGGGACTCCGTCCACGCGGTTCGATTGATAAGGTTCTATCCAGGCGGGTGGCCTGCGCCCGATCACCGGGATGACCGGGCGGAGACCATCCTCCAAGGCAGCGTCATCCGCCTTTGGGGTCTGGTTTCCAGGTTTCCTCCCAAAGCGGGGAAGCCGAATTGATCTCCTTGAACTTGTTTCGCACCATAGTCTCGAGGTCGGTTGCCATGCCTGCCAGGTCGTTCAACCTGCAATCGTCGATCAGCCGCGCGCGTGTTTTCGGGGTCGCCGCGCACAACGCCACCCGTCCGTTATTCAGCGCGGACTGGTTGCGCCACTTGGAGACCCGCTCCTTGTCGCCCAGTTCGACCTCCACATACAACTTTTGCCTGCCGCGCAGGATCAAGACATCGGGCGCTGCCTTCGAGCCTTTCACTTCGGGCATGACCTGTGTTGCCCAACCGCGCTTGCGGGCGTGCATGGCAAAGGCGATCACCGCCATCGTGTGTTCGGGGAAACGCGCGCCCTCATGCACGCGGATCAGGCGCGCCCAGTCGTTCTCATATGCCCTGGCTTGAAACAGAATCTGGTACAGACGCTCTCCCTCGGCGGAGAACCGATACAGTTTCAGGGAGGTGCGCGGCGCTTTGAGGTTGACGACTTCGGTCACGAGCACATGGGTTTTTTCCATATCCTCCAACACGCGCCGCAGCGAGCTGGAGCCGGGGGAAACGTTCACCGCCCCGCCCAGGACGGTCTCCAGTTCCATCGAAGCAGACAGCCGCCAGCGACCGACCAGATAAAAAACCAGCCAATAGCGTTGGAAGATACGCGCCAGGTCGCCGCCCGCGCGTTCGCCGCCGCTCAACACAGCGGTGAAGGCGGCAGGGAATTTTTGGGGAGTGTTCGCCTTCATTCTTGTGGCGTCCGCGATCATCATCGATGTGGCGGGGGTCATATTGGGCGGGAGTGATTCGATGGTGTCCGCAGCGGGCAGGTGGTCGAGTTTATCGAGACCCTGTTCCACGTTTGCAGTGGGCGCTGTCGATTCAGCAGGCGCCGTAGATTCCACTGGCGTAGACTGAGCAGCCGCGGCTCGCGCCCGTTCCTGTTCGAGGGCGGATTGCAAGTCAGCGATCCGCTTTTGCAGCTTGCGCTGCGCCTGCTCGTCCACAACAACGGCGCTGCCCCAGCCCTGTGAGCGGGCGGGGATGGCATTGAAGAAGGCTTTCCAATCCGCAGCGTTCCAGCGGTCGAGTACCGATGGGTCACTGCGGTGCAGGGATTCCAGCCGCTCGCCGTCGAAGCGCGTGGCGGCATCCTTCAAAGCCTCGCGCATGGCGCGGATGGTCTCCTCGCTCTTCTGGCGCAGGCTGCGTTCAGCTTGCAGCAGGTCGCCCACGGCGCGTTGATGGGAAAGGTCAAGTGTGGTCATTGTTGAAGCAGGCTCATCGCACCCTGCACGGACAGGATGGCGGTATCACGATCTAATGTTCCAGTGGACCAGTCGCGGACGTTCAACGCCGCGGTTGCCAGCGCCGTTCTCGCGCTCTCGAGGGCGGCGTCCCCATCCTGCGTGTGGCGGGCAATCCGCTCGACGAGGAATTGGGTGGGGACAGGGTTGGGCTGTTGATCCAACACTTGCGACAACTGCATGGCATCGGCGCGCAGGACGGCGAGTTCCTCGGCGTATGCGCGTTCCGCCTGGAGCAGCCGCCAATCGGACCAGCCCAACAGGCGCGGGGAACCCGTGTCCATCGGGGTGACGTTCTGCCCGAGGTGCGCCATGCCCACCAGAGCGCCAATCACTAACAGGGCAAAGGCAATCAGCCAGAGGGCATCTTCGTTTTTGCGGAAGTCGAATTCGAAATACATAGGAAAGGATGAAGGATGAATGGTGAAGGATGAAAGATGAATGGAAAGAAGTAAAAAGGAAGAAGTGAGAAGAAAGAAGAAGTGAAAGGTCGAAGAACTTTTTGCTTTTTGCTCTTTGCTCTTATTCAGCCTTTATCCTTCATCTTTCATCCTTGCTTTTCAGCGCTCTCATCTCTGACGTGGTCTCGATGGTCAGGCGCATGAGCGGGGTCATGGGGATGATGTGCTCCACCGTCGCGGTCGCTACGCAATGGGCGAAGGTCGGGGCGGGGAAATCAATCGCAAGTCCTTGGACGGTGTAGTGAATTTTGGAATCATCATTCAAGGTCGCCTTGAACTCACGCGCCGCCTGCCTGCGGGCAAGCCCAGGCTCGATACGCTTCTGGCTGGTCTGGATAAAGAGCGGGACATCCAGCGCGTCCGCGGCGGATTGGCAGGCGGCATCGTTTGCGGTCTGCAAATGTCCGCGCACATACATCAGGCGCGTGACATCGATGCTGAGCGAGGCGAGCGGGATGAAAACAAAGACCAGCAGCGCCGCAAACCAGGCGTATGCGTCACCCTCGCGGGAGAGGAGCAGGCGGCGCATGATCACCAGCCTTCCTGACGAAAGACGGAAGTCGCCGCGCCTTCGATGCCCGTTCCGAGACTCTCCCCGCCGAAGAAGGACATCAGTCCTCCCAGCAGGTTGGGGACGCTCCAGCGCACCTCAACGTTGATCTGCGCGCCGGGGAAACCACCGCCCGAGACAGAGACCGTGTAGTCGCCCACGCTGGCATACTCGGTGGATTGCAGCGCCGCGTCATACGCTGCGCTGGCGGGACTTTGCTGGTGAACGCTGCCCACGCGCGCGCCATAATTGGCGGCGTTGTTGGCATTGACGCTGGCGAAGCCCGCCATCGTCAGGTTCATCAGCGCGATCGTGACCAGCACGATGACGGGCAGGGCGATGGCGCTTTCGGCAAACTCGTCGCCGCGGCGCGAGAAGAAGGACTTGCGCATGGCTAAATGCCTGTGGTCGCCTGACCGATCAGGTCGGTGATCTTGCCGCCGAAAGCCGAGAAGGCTGCGACACCGCCCAGCACGACCAGCACCAGGATGACCGCTTTTTCGCCGTAGTCATCGCCGCGCCGCTCGAGAAGCAAATTCCAGAAGTGGAATGGAAGGGTGGGTTGAATTGCAGTAAGCATGGATACTCCTTGTTTTTCCTGAACCACGAAATACACGAAAGGCACGAAAAAAGACTTTGCATTTCCTTTGTGTACCTTTGTGACACTTTGTGGTGAGCAAACTTGAAAAAGGCAACAAAAAAAGGCGCGATTTTCCCAGGGAAAATCACACCTCAATTCAAGAGGATTATAGAGACCTTCCCGAGAACTGTCAAGCAGGCTGCGAAAACGAAGCGGTCACACCGGGAAAACGGGCATTGCGATTCTTTGTCGCCAGCATCAGGACAGCACCCCAAATGCCAGCAACAACCAAAGCGGCAAATCCCGCAATGGGATACATGCCAAACAGAGCGATCAAGACCTTCCAGTCCGCGCCGCCCATCCAGCCCTTGAATGCCGCAAGCGTGCTGACCGCCATCGCAAACAACATGACGCCTGTCAGCGTGTCGTTGGAAAGAAAGACACGCAGCATGGCAGCGATCACGCCCAGACAAAAGAGCGGGATGGTGATCCAATTGCTGACCTCTCCCCTGCGCCAGTCCTGAACACCAGCGACAACAAGAACAGGCAGCAGAAAGCCAAACAGAGTCAGTTCATTTGACGACATGGAACCACAAGCGTGAAGGCTTGTCCCATTTCAAGCCGAGACGTTCGGCGACTGCTTCGGCTTCGAGGTCGAAGAATTCGTTGGTTTGCGACATAACCCGCTCGATGGTCTGCACGCCCCAACCCCAGCGCGACTTGCCCAGCAGGGGACGCGAAGCGAAGGACGCCACGCGCTCGGCAGCGTTCTTCTGTTTCCCCGCAGCCCGCAGGCGGCGGTCGAAGCGCATGATGTCCGACTTGGGCAGGGTGGAGACGATCACGCGCTGCCCGCTGGAGGCGCGTAACTACACCGCGCGAATCTCATGCACGACGCGCATGACCTCGCTGATGGATACGGGCTGTTCCAATTCCGCGCTGACCTGGCGTGCCAGCCAGTCCAGCGGGTCGATACGGGTGGCAAGTCCCTCGATGTGCCGCGTGCGGCGGTCTCGGATTTGCATGGCGACAAAGTCCTGCACCAGCCGCTCGACGCCGCGCAATGCGGATGCCTGGCGCTGGTTGTATACCGCGAGGATGACGGCGAGCAGAAGGACAAGCAGAAGGGTGGAAAGTTCGAAAGTCATGGGGGGCTCCTTGGGTGAAGTGAAAAGTGAGAAGTGAGAAGGAAAAAGTAAAAAGTAAAAAGGGAGAAGTTAGAAGTGAGGAATGAGATGTGAGAAATGAGATATGAGCAACGAGATGTGAGATGTGGGGAAAGTGAGGTGTGAGCAACGAGAGGCTACTCGTTACTTGTTACTCATCACTTGTTACTTCTCACTTATTACTCATTCCTCACAGCAACAGCAAGACGACGGGTCAGGGAACGATATGCCGCGGGGCGGGGGTCGAGGAGAAGCAGGAAGGTGAAGAGCAGCAACAGGAGACCGAGGAGAAAGGTCGTCCAAAGGGGATAGGAGACTGACACGATGGGTTCCTGTGTCGGGACTTGCGCTGGCGGTGAGACGGCAGGTGGCGCGGGTTCGGGTTCATCGGGACGCGGAAGCGTGAGCGGCAATTGCCACCAGCGTCGGACAGGCTCTTCGAGGATGAGCGTTGGTGTCGGGGTGGGAACCGCTGGAATCACCACTGTGCCTGAGTCCTTTGCACACAAGCCATAGATGTCACACACCTCCACCGTGACGGTGTATGTGCCAGGCGGCGCACTGGCAGGACCGATGATTCGATCCCAAATCACAGATTTTGGCGCGGGCAATTTGTCATGGATGATCTGGTCTGCGAAGCGCAGCATGGGATCCTGCACGATGATCATGATACTCTCCAGCGGGATACCGTTGTCGAAGACCGCCAGCTCCCCGCCCTCCCAGATGTTCCATGTCTCGGACAGGTTCACATAGGGCGGAATATTGTCGAGGATGACCGATACTTGAATGGGCTCTCCCAAATTGCCCGCGCTGTCTGTGGCTCTTAGGTACAAGATGTGGTCGCCATTGTCGAAGGCAGAGGAGTCCCAATCGAAAGACCAGTCCCCATTCTCAAAGGAAACCGATTGCCATGTTTCTCCATCGGACGAGAACTCCGCGCTTTGCACCGCCGAGGTTCGATCCGAGACTGCGCCTTTGAGATGGACGGTATCAGCAAGCACAGCGCCAGGCAATTTATTTTCGAAGGCATATGCGGGCGGTGTGGTGTCTACGCGGATTTCCCGTGAAGCAGTTTGTTCATTGCCCGCCGCATCGAAGGCTTGAAACTCGATGAAGTGGATACCATCCTGCACGGAGACGAAATCTCCATCGATCCAGGCACCGCCGTTGATGCGATGTTGAACGGCGGTAATGCCAGACAGGTTGTCACCCGCAGCGGCAGACACGGTCGCAGGCGAGACATACCAGCCCTCCCGTCCCAGGCTGCCCGCCTCGGACAACACAATCGTCGGGGACTGGGTATCCACCTTGAGCGACATTTGTGAAGTCCCCATGTTCCCCGCACGGTCAGGGACGCGGAACAGAAGGTCATACAAACCGCTGTCCAAAATCCGCGAACCCACCTCCCAGGTCACCCCATTGTCGAAAGACAGGGCAACCCCGCCATCCACGCCCGAGGTCGCATCCATAGCGGCGGCGGACAGGTCCACCTCGGAAGTGAACCATCCATCCCAAGCCTGGTTTCCTGCGGCGGAGATGAAGATGGCGGGCGGGACGGTGTCCACCGCAACCGTCTCTGTTCTGGATGCCGTATTGCCCGCAACATCCTGTGCGGCGACTCGGAGGGAATGCTGCCCGTCCTCCAGCAGTGTGGAAGCCGCCGTTGCGCCATCCTCCACAGATAATGTCACCGCCGCCAGCCCCGAGAGCGAATCCATGCCTTCTGCCGAGGCGGTCACCTGTGAGACATACCAGCCATTCGCGCCGCTGACTCCATCGAGTGCAAGAAGCGGGACAGGCGGTGTGGGATCGAACCGCCAGTTTCTGCTGCCCGAGGTTCGCAAGCCCGAAGTGGCGGCGGTGGCGGTGTATGTCGCCGTTCCAGACCCGGGCGGCAGGTTGACTGCGCAGTTTCTCCCACAGGAAAATGAAGTTCCGCCTATCCTGCCGGTGATGGTTACTGCATATCCCTGCGGGTCGGAGGCGTTCAGGATCAATTGGGCATTTCCCACGCACCAGCCATTGCTGCCCATCGTGCAGGAGACTGTGCTGGAAACGGTGGGCGGGTTGGGGGAACCGCCGCCTTCGCAAGGTTCCCAGACCCATGCGACGCAATGTGAACTGCAGCCATTCGACGTGCAGGACTCGTTCCAATCTGCGCAGACACGGCAATCCTGGCGCAGGGGGCTGGCAAGAACTGACTGCGATTCAGCGTGAAACAGGGCAGGAAAAAACCAGAGTCCAACCGCCAGCAGCAGCGCGGCAAAGACGTGAAAGGGGTCGAGGAGATGTTTGAGAATATTTTTCATGGTTGGATCCTGTGGAAAGCCCAGAGAATTTCGGTGTGGATGGTGAGGACTTCGGTGTACAGGGTTTTGGCGTCCGCCATCCCCAAAAGATATGGGATGAGTTTCTCCCGAAAGGTCTCAGGGTGAATCTCCGTTTTGGTGTGGTCGCTGAGCCAGATGAAGAACATCCCGCGCTGGTTTCCTTTCAACAGCAGGTTGTGCCAGTCATCGAGCAGTCCGACCAGGATTCTGACATCGGAGACGTTCATCGGTTCCGCGCCTTTCGCAGCATGCGTTTCACGGCGCTGGGCTTGAGGTCTTCCCACCAGCAGATTTCATGGATGATGGCGCGATACTCGCGGCGCGCGTTCTCATACGGCAAAGAGGAGAACCATTGTTCCAGCGCGGCATGGATGCGCTGCGGGGTATCCTCCCTGCCGCAGGCAATGCGCTCATCGTGGGCGGGCAGCCATTCGAGGAAGAAGTTGCGGCGGTCATCGGGCATCAGGTTGGTGAGCACAACGATGGAAGTGGTAAAGACAGAGGGTTGGGGATCGAAGGGATGGGTCATTAGGAACTCCTGACCACGAAGGGTCACAACGGTACACAAAGGGGGATGGCTCTTTTCCTTTGTGTCCCTTTGTCTCCTTCGTGGTTGAGAAAAAGAGGCGGTGAAACAAAAACTCCGTTACCAGACAAAAGGAATCAGCCGCCAGCGGACGACGGTCTTGTATCGCGGATAATCGGCGAGGGTTCGCTCCTCGGCGGAGATGCGCAGCAGGAGCAGGCGGACGAAGAGCAGCAGGGCAAGCCAGTTCCAGAGGCTTCCCGAACTGAGACACAAGCCAAGCAGGGACAGGATTTCACCCAGGTACATCGGGTGGCGCACCAAGCGATACGGTCCGCGCATGACGACCCCGCGGTCTTCGGGGACGATGGAAAAGGAGAAGCCGAGGGCAAAGAGCGCCCACAGCGCCAGCAGCAGACCAGGCAGGGAATACAGCGCGTCCGCCTCTTCGAGGTTGAAGGTCAACGGCAGCAGGGCGCACAGCCAGGAGAGCAGGGTCATCACAGGATGGCTCATCCGCTCGACAGGCTTGTGCATCACCAACAGGAAAGCCGCGACGGCAGATTGCAGGGCAAGCAGGATGGCAATCCAGTTCCCGCCCGCCGCCTGCACCGCGCGGACGATGAAGAGGAAGACAAAGAAGGAGCGGGAAAGGATGAAGGCTGAATGATGAAGGATGAATAGAACAAAAGAAAAAGGCGAACGCATAGAAGTCTGGCGGCAGGTGAAAACGCCTCCTGAAGTTCTGCTCTTTTGCTCTTGCACTTTTTCAGCCTTCATCCTTCCTCCTTCATCCTTGCATTTAGAACGCCTCGAACACACTGACCATCAGCGGGACGAAGATGGCGAGCATGAAAGGCACGAAGATGTAGAGCGAGATCGGGAACAGCAGTTTGTTGCTCAACTGTTCCGCAGAACGCGCCACGTCCGAACGGTATTCACGGGCAAGTCCGCGAGCCACCTCACCCATCTGGCGCGGACCTTCGGCGCCCTTGGTGGCCACCAGGTCGATCTGGCGGGCAAAGGCTTCGAGGTGCGGCATCCGGTATTTGGTGAACTCCTCGACCAATGCCCCATCGAGCAGGTCGCGCGAGAAAATCAAACGTCCCGCCTGTTGGGCGCTCTGGGTCACATGGCGCAGCAGGTTGCCCAGCGGACCGGGCAGGGACGCAGCACGGGCAACGGCAGTCTCGGCGGAACCGCCTGCGCTCATCTCGGCG
>Ga0172367_10003028_pt1 | contig 22326 bp, 13 predicted proteins | sample Lak10m_FD_114542 | JGI IMG/M metagenome (GOLD analysis project Ga0172367, IMG submission 114542) | Freshwater microbial communities from Kabuno Bay, South-Kivu, Congo - kab_022012_10m | ecosystem: Environmental > Aquatic > Freshwater > Lake | place: Democratic Republic of the Congo: South-Kivu... | reverse complement strand
GAATATAAAAATTATGAGTTAATTGCAAGATCTCTTATTGACACATACATTAAAGACGGCTTTTATAATAAAAAAATTATCATAAACACTTCTGGAAATGGTTCAGATTATTTCCCTGTTTGGGAAAATGCCAACAAAGTTTTAAAAGTTTATGAAAATAGTTTGTTGGTATATGATTGCGACAATGAAGAAGATTATGAAATAGAATATAGATTGTTAGCAGATAAGTCTGCTATTTATAAAATTGATATAGCGACTGCAAGCGAACGAAGAAACAGGATAGAGCACGACATAACAAAAATTCCAACCGCACATGGAGATTTGGGGCACGTGGCTTATGTTCCCACGGATTTTCCTAAAGGCGTAGACTATGACTTTGTATTAGATGTTGGACATCTTAAAGTTCCATCAGATGTTGAAGTAGCAACTGATATGTTAATTGAAGACATTAAGTGTGGAAAATTAGACTATTACAAGAGGTACATAACAAGTTACAATACAGATCAGTTTAGAATTCAGTTTGACAAAGGAATTGTGTATGGAACTGGAAACCTTCTTGTAGATAAAATTTTAGAAAAGTATATTAAATTAATAACTAAGCCAGGAGTATTATAATGATTTGCGAAGAAACAGACTTCGCATTTCCGATGCAAGCAGATGTATATCATCCAATAGTTGAGCAAGGGATTTACGGAGAAGTTAAAAAAACTTGGATATTAGATAGGACAATAGCATGTTCTTTTACAGCAGCAGGAACGGCTTTTAGAGAGGAAGTAACCCCCAATATTAATATTACACAAGATAAAATATTGCTTGGTCGTTGTAAATCAGACATTAGAATATCAAGTCTTGAAGCCAAAAATGCAATTACAAATGTTATTGTTACAAACATAAGAGATAAAAATTGTAATGAAATTTACAAAGAAACGTCTGGACCTAGATCTGGCAAGTCTACTATATTTGAGATTGCCACACACGATCCTTTTACAGGTCCATTTGGAAATATTGAGTATTATAAATTAATTATTCGTAGATCTGAAAATCAGGCGGTAGACGTATGATAAAAATGAGAATTAATTCCACAGCATTTAGAAAAGACATGAATAACATTATGGAGTATTCTTTTGGATTTTTAGAAGGAATCCATCGGGGTAAAAAGACTTTATATATGGCCCTCGGTCCTCAAATAACAGAGTTAGCATCACAGTTTGTTGATGCAAATGCTAGAGTTTCTCCACAATTACTTCATCATATTTACGAATGGGAAAGAACTGGAAGTCCACAAGCAAGGCTTTTTGATATTACTTTTACTGTTAATAATTTGGGACTTGCATTTAATTCTTCACTAAAACAATCTCAGTCAATTAAAAATGGATCTAGGGTTCCGTTTTATAACAAAGCAATGATAATGGAAAATGGTGTTGCCGTGACTATAACACCTAGTAGATCAGATGTTTTAAGGTTTGAAGTTGATGGAGAAGAAGTTTACACAAAAGATTCAGTAACGGTAGAAAATCCTGGAGGACAAACGCAAGGACAATTTAAGAATGTAATATCTAACTTCTTCGGGCTTTACTTTAGACAATCTTTCTTGCAGGCAAGTGGCCTTGCTGGTTATTTTAAATATCCAAAAGTATTTAAAAAAAATATGTCTAAAGGTAAAAAGGGCGGAAAGTCTGTAGGAATTAGTACGGGGTATCAATGGATAGTTAACGCAGGGGTTGCAAGATGACAGAATCAACATCAGTATTAAATACACCAGTGTTATGGATTAATCAGTATCTTAGAGAAAAAATAGAGTTGATGACAGACTTAGAAGATATTCCTTTTTTTCCAACTGGCCCATCTACCTTAGAAACCTTACAGACACAGTTTCCAGAAGGTGGTACCATGGCTGTTTATGATCGTATGTTTAAAATGCGTAGAGGACCATTTCCACATATTAAATGTGAGCAAGTACTATATTATTTTTATGCAACTGGGTCAAATCCAACCCTCAAGATGATTCAAATACAGGAATCAGTAATGAGGTTTATGGATCGTGGGGATGAAAGTGCTCAAGATTTAAATGCCTGGGCTAAAGCCAAAAGTGATGCTGGTGGTATTGGTGGCATGTTGTGTAAGTTCTACTTTCACGACTTTAAGATATATCAGTTAGAAGAGGCACGGGATATAGTAGACTTTGGAACAGCCCGAACCTATGCGGGTAATAAGATAATTATAGACTACGACTACCATCAAATGCAAGACATCATAAACTCAGTAAATTCATAAAAAGGCTGTATACTTATCAATGAGGAAACACGCCTTTTAATTTCTAGAAAAATAAAGAGGTGAAATAAATGGCTCTAGGTAATAGCAGTAATATTATCGTAGGTGCAGCGCAGGTATGGGTATACGACGATACGTTAACCGATGCCGCTCTACCAGCATATGTAGGTGGTACTAAGTACGCAACAACGCTGGATGCGGATGACGATTTTCGTAACATCGGCTTTACCATGAATGGTTTGGAAATTCAATTCCAGCCAGATTTTGGCGAGGTCGCAGTAGATCAAGTTCTTGACGTTGCAAAGTTATTCAAGCAAGGTATGCAGGTTAACCTAAATACCGCATTTGCTGAATCAACATTGGAAAATCTTCTTGTTGCCACAGCAGGATCTGATTCAGATCTTTCAACAGTAGCAGGAAACCCAACACTCAATCTCAAGGCAGGAACTCTTGGTGAATGTCCGATTGAGCGAGGAATTGTCGCAGTAGGTCCAGGAACTGGTGATTGTGACGAAAGTTCAAACAAGGAGCGAGTCTATGTTGCATATCGTGCACTTTCAATTGAGAGCGTAACAGTATCTGCAAAGCGTGATGAGGCTACAATGTTTGAAGTTTCATTCCGTCTGCTTCCAAACGATAACGGCTCTTATGGTAAGATCGTTGACCGTACAGTAGCAGCATAATACAACTTAATAATACAGAAGGCCCACGACCCTTGAAAGTCTGGGCCTTTTGTTTTGGTATAATAAGAATATGCCTACTGAAATTTACGACAGCACAATTGTTACTTTAGTTGATGGCTCAGAAATATACATAACTCCTTTAAAAATAAAATATCTTAGACTTTTTATGAAAGAGTTTCAAAGAGTAAGAAATGCTAAAGATGATAATGAGGCAATTGATGCATTATGTTCTTGTGCAACAATAATGATGAGACAATTTTATCCTAAAATAAAAACACAAGAAGAGTTAGAAAACGCAATAGATCTTCCCACTATATACCAAATATTAAAATATGCTGGAGGGGTTAGTGTAAATGAAAAATCCGAAGAGTCTGTAAAAGATCAGGCAACAAAAGGAGGGATCACTTGGGAAGAACTAGATTTAGCAGAATTAGAATCCGAAGTGTTTCTTCTAGGAATATGGAAGGACTATGAAGAACTAGAAACTTCTATGTCTATGCCAGAACTAACATCTACCTTAAAAATAAAAAGAGAACTAGATTATCAAAATAAAAGATTCTTGGCTGCTATACAAGGAGTAGACTTAGATAAGGAAAGCGGTAAGCAAAATGCCTGGGAAGACATGAAGGCCAGGGTATTTAGTAAGGGTAAAGCAACTAACTCAAATGACATATTAGCCCTACAAGGAGTAAATGCACAACAGGCTGGTTTTGGCATAGGTATGGGCCTAGAATATGAAGATCTAACTGAAAAATAAAACCTCGCTATGGTATAATTTATGCATACCTTAAGGAGGAATAAATGGCTACAACTGTGCACGAAGAAAAAGAGATCACTCTCATTGATGGCACAAAAGTTAAAATCAGACCGCTCAAAATATCACTTCTGCGTCAATTTATGAAGAAGTTTGAGGGTTTGGCTGACGTTCAAGATGATAACGATAAGTCAATGACTTTGCTTATTGAATGCGTTCAAATTGCTATGAAGCAATATAAGCCAGAGTTGTCTGAAGACATTACTAAACTTGAAGACTTGTTGGATCTTCCAACAGTTTATCAGGTTGTTGAAGCAGCATCAGGAGTTAATCTTTCAGATACAGCACTCTTGGCTCTTTCACAGCAATAAAAAATTAATACAGGAGGCGGTTAATGGCAGGAGATGTAAATAGCAACATTTTTATTAATGTTGACACCTCTTCGGCTATGGCACAACTTCGTGCCCTTGAAAAAGAATTAACTGCTCTTAACCGTGCTCTTGTAGTAGGAACAAAGACTGCAGCACAGGCTCAGTCAAAATATGCACAAGGACTTCTACATAATGTAAACGCCGCTGGTCAGTGGACAGCATCCATGACTAGAATGAGAACTGCAACAGAACAGTTTTCAACAGCACTAGATAGATCTAAATTATCACTTAAAGAATATTTCCGTTATGGAATGGCATCTAGTAGAACATTTGGTAGGGTATTTGGAAATGAATATAGCACAGTATCAAAACTAGTTGAAAAACGTGTAAAGGTATTACAGCAACAATATGTTCAGTTAGGACGAGACGCTCAGGGTGCAATGAATGCACTCAGGTTTACACCCAAAGCGTTAAACTATAGAGATGTAACAACTCAGTTAATGATGGCGACACAGCGTCAACAAATTTTTAATAAACTTATTGACGATGGTTCAACAAAACTTCTAAATTTTGGTAAGAATACGCAGTGGGCTGGTCGTCAGTTAATGGTTGGTTTTACAGTTCCTTTAATGCTTTTTGGAACACAGGCAATAAGAACATTTAAAGAAATTGAAACCCAAATGATAAGATTTAAAAAAGTATATGGAGATATGTATACAGATCCAGGTCAAACAGAACAAGCCTTAAAAAACATAAGAGCGTTAGCAGACGAGTATACAAAGTATGGTGTTAAGGTTGCAGATACACTTAAGATGGCTGCAGATGCAGCAGCAGCAGGTAATTTTGGAAAAGATCTAGAACAGATTGTAGAACAAACAAATCGACTTGCAGTTCTTGGTGGAGTTACTCAAGAAAAAGCACTAGAAACTACTATAGCACTTAAAAATGCTTTTCAGATTGGAGCAAATGATTTAGATCAAACAATTAACTTCCTTAACGCAGTTGAAAACCAGACTGTTGTTGCTCTTGAAGATTTAACAGAAGCGATTCCTCGTGTTGCTCCAGTTGTAAAACAACTAGGCGGAGATGTTAAAGATCTTGCATTCTTTATGGCTGCTATGCAAGAAGGTGGTATTAGCGCAGCACAAGGTGCTAACGCATTAAAGTCTGGTCTTGCATCTTTAATTAACCCATCAGAAAAAGCATCAAAAATGCTTGCAGGAATGGGAATTAATATTAGAGGAATTGTTGAGGCTAATCAAGGTAATCTAAGAAATATTGTTGTTGGCTTTGCTCAAGCACTACAGCCATTAACAGACTTGCAACGTACCAGGGCTATTGAAGATGTATTTGGAAAGTTTCAGTTTGCACGTATATCCGCTTTATTAAATAACGTAACTAAAGAGGGAACTCAGGCTGCAAGAGTATTACAACTTGCAAATGCATCTGTTGAAGAATTAGCAATTCTATCTGAAAGAGAATTAGGAGTTCAGGCAGACTCCGCAATGAATAAATTTGCTGGTGCTGTAGAAAGATTAAAGGCTGCACTTGCCCCAATAGGAGAAGTATTTGCTAAAACATTAACTCCAGCAATTGAATTTATTACAAGAATGTTTGAAAGATTTAATAAACTTCCAGACGGAATTAAAAAAGGTGTTGCAATAATTACTGCCGTTGTCGGAGGACTTGGGCCAATATTCTTGATGACATTCGGCTTGCTCGCTAACGCTCTTGCTAATACAATGAAAGGATTTAACCTTCTTCGTAAAGGCTATCAGCAATTAGCGTATGGATCTTCTGATGCTGCTTTAAAAACACAATACTTAACAAATGAAGAACTAGAAAATATATCTACAACAAACGCCCTTTATACCTCTCACGAAAGATTATCTGCAGCATATAAAATAGAATCAGCAGCATTAGGTGCATTAATTGCACAATATCAGACTGGCACAAATGCTATGAGAGCATTCTCTGCTGCAAATCCAGGTTTATTTGTTCCTGGCAGAGTTGTTCCTCCAATTCGTCGTGCAGGTGGCGGTACAGTAAGTGGTCCAGGAACATCTACATCAGATTCAATACCAGCCTATTTATCTGATGGAGAGTATGTGGTAAATGCTAAAGCAGTAAAACAGTATGGTGTAGATACGTTTGATGCAATGAATGCAAGGAAGTATTCTAGCGGTGGACCAGTTATTGGTAAAGATGGAATACCTCGTTTATTTGGTGGAGGATTTTATAGAAGAATTTTGGACGCAATGCTTCCAAAAACCAGACTGGGTGTTGTTCAAGCAGGTGCAAGCGGATATGATATATCTGGTTTTGGCACAGCAGGTAGACCAAGAGTCGGTGTTGTAGCACCAACAAGAGCAGGTTCAGAATATTATCCTGATTCGTCTTCATTAAAAAGTTGGAGAAAAATACCTTGGCAAGAAGATAAAGATGGATTTATTATTAGAGATCCAGATACTAATGAAACTTATAAAATTAGCAAAGGAAGTAAAAAGTCATTTGATGATGCTTTTGATGATCTTGTTGCGAGAGACGGAGTACAAGCAAGAAAGCCAAGACCAGCGATGTCTGCTGGGGAATATTTAATTCACAGACTACATAAATACAAAACTGTTAAAGGAAAAGATAAGTTTGAAATAGGTGACATAATTCAAGCAGGAGCAAGAGGTCTTGCAAAGGTCAGAACTACTGGGGCAAGTGAAGGTGGAGCATATAAAAGATGGGGTGATGCAGTCAAGGCTCGAACACCTAAAGTAAGAGCATTAATAAAAGAGTTTGATTCAGAAGAAGAATATTTAAGAAGAATGTTTCCTGAGTTACATGCCCAGTTGTCTGCTCCAGGATATAATAGATTTGTTATATCTCCATCGCACATATCCTCTGCTGGTAAAAATAGAAGCGCTTCTGACTGGGGAAGAGAATTAATATTAAGAGATTCATCATTAATCAACATGGCAATGAAAGATATGACAAAGGGAAGACGTATGCCAAAAAGCACACGACATCCACAAACTCAAGCAGAGGCACAACAAGTTATTAATGCAATACAAAACTTGGGTCCAGTAGATCAACTGGCACCAACTGTTCGTGGTGCTTTAGAAATATTAAAACGTAGGGTTAGCAATAATTTTTATGGCAGACATGATATAACTGATGTTGGGCTAGGACTTAAAGGCGGAGGATTACTAAAACTTGCTGGCGGAACGGCATTTGTTGGTATGCCAAAATCATTTACAAAAGTGCAACAAATAAGAGCGCTTGCAGAAAAATTAAATCAGGCAGTTAATGCAAGTAGATTTAAAAATCTTCCAATAACAGATACTGGAGTAAAACTAAAGAGTCTTGGAGGATTTAGTGTTGGAGAAATTTCAAGAGCAGTAAATGGAGTTTATAAACATCCAGATGGCAGAACTGTAGTTTATAAGGCTGTAGAAAGTGAAGAGGCTGCGCTGGCTGAAATGAGAATGGCTGCTTTAATGAGAGGTGGCAGTGAACTTAAAACTCCAATGAATCAGTCAATAAAAGTTATTGCTGACCCAACAGATTTAACAAAAAAAAGAAAAATTCTTGCTATAGAGTCAGACTACGACCCAAGATTTGAAAATCCAACGGGAGAATTTACCAAGAAACAATTTATTAAGCAAACATTGGCTGCTGGTGTTCGTGGGGATAAGGATGTTAAAAGATCAAACGTTAGCGGAGATGATGTAATAGACCAGGGCAACTCTGGAGTATTTAGTACTGCATCGAGTAGATTTAAGTATGCAGATAGCATGAAGACAATAGAAGAGCAATTGTTAATAAACTTTGGCGCAATAAAGGGTGGTGCTTCAAAAGATTTTGCAAAGGCTGTTAGAAAGATGGCCAAAACAATGGGTTATTCAGCATTTAAAAGCGCAATGCTTAAAGAAATTGAAGAGTCTATTCCTAGATATAGAGCAACTATTAACTCATTTAAATTAAATCCACAAGAAAGAAAAATATATGATGATTTGGTTGTTCGTTTAGAAAATTCTAAAAATGCAGATTGGAGGAAAGTTTACAATGCTGCTGCTGGAATTCCAGGATATGAGAATGGAGTATTTTCTGTACCTGGCCCAAAGGGTGCTGGCGATGTAGTCCCTGCAATGCTTTCTCCAGGAGAAGCCGTAGTTCCAGCAGATCAATCACAAAAATATAGACCACTTATTAAGTCAATTATTGCAGATAATGTTCCTGGATATGCAGGATCTAATGTCGATGATTGGGGGGACGACGATACTCCAAAAAGAGGAGGGTCCTATGATAGAACCAGAGTTGATCGTTTCCAAACACGAATGGAAGGAAAGATTGACAGAGCGGCAGACAGATTTGTTGGAACAAGACTTGGCAGTTTCCTTGATAGAAAGGTAAGACAAAAACAAGAAAGAGAGGATGCTGCAAGAAACGCAGCAAGAGCATCAGCCAGAGCAGTTCCAATGCCAGCATTTTCAGACTTAAAAGAATCTGTTGATAAAAATACTAAGGCTGCTAATGATTCTACAGATGCTTCTAAGAAAAATACACGTGGTGTTTTGCAAAGACTTGGTTTTGATAGAGGTAATTTAAGTGAGGCAGAAAGATTAGATAGAACACGAGGTGGCCGTGGATTTTTAAGAGGATTTGCTACAGTTGCTGACTTTGATAGGACTGTAACAAAAAATGGTAAAGAAAAATTTACACTAGCATCATCAGCACAAAAAACTAATGCAAGACAATTAGACAGAATGAATCGTTCTCAAAGACTTGCTATGCCATCTATGGGTGTCGCTATGGCTACATCAATGGCTGGAATGTATGCGATGAGCAACCCTGACAAACAGTTTATGGGTATGAACTTAGGACAACTATCTGGTCCATTAATGGGAGTATCTATTCTTGCTGGATTATTACCAATGCTTAATAGTCCAATAAAAATGTTAATTGCAGGAGTAATTGGTCTTACTGCAATATTCAAGATGCAATCTGCTCAAATTAAACAATCTATTTTAGATGGTCGTGAACAAGGAAAGACTTTACTTACTACAAAAGAGTCATTAGAGGAATTTGGCAATCTCACCAATACTGTGTCTAAAACACAAATAGCAGAAAATGTTAGGGCTTCTAGGACAACAGAAATTGTTCCAGTTAGCATGGACTTTGGTAAAAACTTTATACTTAATAGTGATTTTGGTAAAAAGTTTCAGGCAGATCTTCAAAAAAATATAGAAACTTTTGGCAAACCTATTGCAGGACAAGTGCTTGGAAATCAACTTGCAACAGCAGTTAGTCAAAAAGTTTTAACTGAAGAGCAAGCACAGTCAATCGCAATAGCACTTACTAGAGATCTTAAAGATGCAACATTTGAAATGCAGGTTCGTGGTAAATTAATTGAACTATTAGGACCCGATGGTAAAAATGTAATAACAGATCCAATAGAGTTGCAATTAAAATTAATATCTAATAAAAAACAAATACAGCAAGAAACATTTAAAAATTTGCAAGAAGTCATATCAAGAGAAAGAAATGGGCTTGCTGGATTAGGCGGAAAAGAAGCATTGGCGATGGGTCTTTCAACAATACCTGCTGCTGGTGCAGGCGCTCTTGCAACTGGAGCGATGTATCGTGGAAAGGTTGTAAATTATAACGTACGAGGTGCAGAGGAATTAGCACTTAAAGGAAAACGTGCACAACAATTTATGGCTGCTACAGAAATGGCAAGAGGATCTGGAAAGTTGAATATGGCTGCTAATGCAGTTAGAGGTTTAAGGGTAGGAACACAGGTTGCTGGTGCAGGAGCAACTGCAACTGGCGTAGGAGCAGTACCTGGTTTAACCTCTATTATTTTAGGAACTGTTATTTTTGGAGGTATTGAAGCAGGTTTACGTGCATGGCAAAAGGGTAATGAAAAGAAAGCAATTGGAAAGGCTGCTGGAATATTCTCTGGAGTCACAACAGAACTACTTAAATCAACTCAACAAGGCCTTGACGCTATGAATGCACAGATAGATGATTCAATTAAGGTTCTTGAGGCTAAAAAAAGAATAGCAAAAACTTCGCAAGAGACTGCAGATTTAGAAAGACAAATTGCAGTTCTTGAGCAGAAAAGAGCGCAGGGTATAGACAAAATATATGCACAACAGGCTGAAATATTAAATGACCTTGAAACATCTTTTAATCAGATAGGAAAGTCAACATTTTTTGAAACAATTAGTCCATTTGGAACTGGTCGTGGACAACTTCGTACCAAGTTCTTGGAGTCATTCCAAGAAGGAACTGATCTTAAATTTAAAAAAGATCCAATAAGTAAAATGTATGTTGAAAGAATGCGTAAAGATTTACAAAAGACTGAATCCATTCAAGGATCTGGAGGGTCTTCTAGTGCTGCAGCAATGGCATACAATGAACGTCAAAAAGTAGCAAGTGATGTTATAACATTAAAGATAGAAGCACTAATTAACTCAGATGTTTTAACTGCAGAGCAGGCAGCAGAGGTAGTGTCTAATTTATCTGGTGACAGAGTATTGGCTCAAAAAGAATTAGAAACAATTATTACAGTGCATGGTCAAGAGGGTCTTCAAAGAATGGCTACTCTACAACAGTATATTCCAAAAGAAAAAAATAAGAAAAATCTTCAACTCATAATTCAGTCTTCTAACAGAGAAGATGCTAATGAAACAATGTCTGCTTTAGAAGAATTGGTAAAACTTCCTTCCTACCTCGGATTTGATATTAACATTGAAACACAAAAAGGAGACATGGAAAGACTCGAGGGCGTTGGCGAAGAAATTGCAGATCTAAAGAAAATGATTCCAAGTGGTCAAATAAGTCTAAAAATATTACAAGATGTACAGCAAAAACTTGGAGGGCCAGGTAAAAACCTTACATTAGATGCTGCAATTGCACAATGGGAAACATTATCTAAATTACCTAAAAATTTACAGTTTAATGCTATGATCACATTGGGAAGTATTCAGCAAAGTGATAGTTTTGATAAAATACTTGATAGAGAATTAGAGGCAGCATTTTATAAGGCAAATCCAACACTTCAAATGAGTTTTGTTGATCCAGAAAAAGAAAAATCAAAAAAGGCAGCATTAGCAGCATTTAAATTAGAACAAAAAAATATAGATGCAGCAACAAAGGCTTACTTTGCAAAAGTTATGCCAGAGTTATATGGAACTGCTGTTAAGGATACAGTAAAAACTGGAAAAGGCACGGGAGACGGAAAGGGCAAAGGCCCAGATACAAGTTGGCTATCTGAGTTATTACAAAGACTTAAATTATTAAAAGAAGGAAGCATTGATGCAACAGGCTCTATGAAACAATTACTGGGTCAGGTTACAAAATTCTTTGGACCAGAATTAATGTCTTCGGTAAATCCTTCGTTAGATAAAACTAAGGGAGCACTTTTACAAATTGAAAAGGCTGCTAAAGCGGCTGGAATAACTTTATCAACAGAATTTGTAGATTTTATTGAAGGGCTAGATGCTGAACAATTTGAAGAATTTAGAGATCAATTCTTATCAATGAGTAAAGGAAAAATAGTTGGATTTAAAGGAACAAGCAGTCAGTTCTTTGGATCTGATGCAGCATATGATCGCAGACAAAGAGCAATACAGGCAGGGACATTTGACGGATCTCAGCAAAGTCTATTCGGTCAAGTAAACGAGGCTTTTAGAACAAAAACAATAGCAGAATTTATTAAAAAACAACAAGACTCTATTAAAGAGAGTAACCTTCAGGTTGAAGCATTTAGAAAATTAACCGACGCAACTGGAGAATTTAAATTTGATGCCATGGCAGCAATGGAAGTATTAAAAGATCCAGCCCTGGCTAAGGAAATAGCCCTTGGAAAAAAGATTTTTAGTCCAGAAGAAAGAGAAGCAATAATTACTTCTATCAATAAAACATATGCAGCAGCATCTGCTTTATCTAAAATTAAAATGATCCAAGATACCGAAGGATTGCAAAATCAAGTAAAGGCTTTTAATAAGTTATCAGCAGCAGGATATGATTATGCCACTATACTTAAGGTAATAGAAAATGAGGCATATGCCTACGAGATTGCTAATGATAAGGTTAACGGATTATCTAAAGAAACAAAGGAATTAGTTAAAGAAACAGAAAATTATATTAATGCATTAACAACTCTAGAGAATACAAAATTTTTCCAAGAAAGAACTAACGCTCTTAAACTTAAACAAGATTTTGCTGCAATTGCTCCGTTACTAGTACAGGCAGGAGCAAGTTTATCAGACATACAAGAAATATTAAGCAACCCTACTTTAGCAAAGGCATTTATACAAGAACTTAAAGATGGATCACTAGATGCTGGAAGAATTAAAGAATATTTAGATCAAATTCCAGATTTTAAACAAGTTGACGTAGAACTTAGAATTTCTACAAGAGAGGGTCAGGAAGAGGAGTTTGATAAGTTATTTAGTAAGGCCATGGAATATTATGACTTGCTAGAAGATAAAATTGAAGATGATTTTGAGCCATTGCTTAAAAATGCTCAAGATGCAATTGATGCCACACAGGAAAAAATTGAAGGTATTAATGATGAAATTCAAAAATATCAAGATGAGATTGATGTAAAGCAAAGAAAGATTGAAATAGAAATAACAAGACCTATTGAGATTTTACAAAAAGATTCTGCTGAATTAGCCAACGATCTTGAGTTAATGAATGTAAGTGCAGATGAGATAACCAAGAAATATGACGAACAGGCAGCAGCACTTACAAAGGTTTTTGAAATAAACTCAAGAATTGCTGATCAACAAAAACAACAATTAAATCTTGCAGATGCTCTATCTCAAGGAGATATTTCCGCAGCAGCAGCAGCAGCACAAGAAATGAGAGCGTCTCAATCAGCAGCAATGCAAGAGGATCAACTTGGTATTTTAAACACTGCAAAAGAAACTCAAATTGCAGGTTTAAGAAGCAAGGGTGGATTAACTAGATTACAAATTGAAAAACTTCAATTTAATATAAGTCAAAAGATCTATGAACTTGAAAAGAAACGTGATCTTGAATTAATAGAAGTAAGAAAACTAGAAGACGCTATCTACGATATTAAGACTGGTAGATTAAAACTTGCTCAAAATGAACTTGATTTAAATAATAAAAATCTTAAATCAATACAAGATCAAAAAAACGCTGCGATTGAAGCAATAGATAAACAAAGAGAAATTTGGACAGACGCAAAGTTGGCAATTGGTTTTGCAAGAATAGAGGCTGGATACTATAACGATGTTATTGAATTTTCTAATACACTTGTTAATTTAATGAAAGACGGATGGCTCGGAGTTGGAAATGCTATTCTAGCAGCCGTTTCTGCTCTTGCTCTTTATAATGCAGGACTAAAGAAGCCAGTTACTTTTGAGCAGGCACAGGCACAGGCTCAAAAGACTTTAGGTGGTTACTTAAATACTTTTGGTTCTAAACTTGGAAGTGCAGATCAGCAAATAGTTGATCTAGAACTTAAGATTGCAGAGGCAATGGAGAGGGGCGAAGATACCTCCGCATTAGAAGCACAGTTGGCAGCCCTAAGAGAATCTACTGAATTACTAGCAGATAATATGTATGATGTAGCAAAAACGCTTGATAAGGTTGATAACGCAACAAACATCGCTGCAATTAATAGTGCAGTTTCTACTGCCACCAGCATCCTAAAAGATCCTTTTGGAGATATTGATGTTGAGTGGGACGGACCAGTTTGGATTCCTGAAGAAGGTTCTGGCGGAGCAGGAGCAGACTTTGTTCAGGTAGCATCTAAGGGTGGAATCATAAAGCCAAGTTACTTGAAAAAAGGCGGTATGGCAAAATATTTCTTAGGTGGCGGTTTTGCTAAAGGAACAGATACAGTTCCAGCAATGCTGACTCCTGGAGAGTTCGTAATGAGCAGATATGCTGTAAATGCTCACGGAGTAGATACAATGAAAGCAATTAATGGCGGAGCATCAATTGGAGACTCAGTGTATAATTATAGTATTAGTGTTAATGTTAAATCTGATGCAAATCCAGATGAGATTGCTAGAGTAGTAATGACACAGATTAAGCAGGTAGATTCTAAGAGATTGAGGGGAGCAAACCTATAATGTCAACTTTATCATATATGGCTGGTAGAAAAAAATATGGTAGACCTCAAGCAATGCTATGGTCAGAAAATTCTGGCACATTAGTTTCTGCTCCAATACCTGGTGATCCAGATTTTAAGGTTTATGTTCCTAATGGTTTAGAAATAGGACAAGACCCAGGTTCTGAAACAGACACTTCGGTATATAATCAATTTTTAACTTTATCTGATGACAATAGAAGTCAAATAGATTTTAATTTTACACGAATTGAAACAAGAGAAAGAATGATTAATGGACGTATGCGTTCATATCATATTGCAGATAAATTAACCTTAACAACATCCTGGAGTATGTTGCCATCTAGGTCATATTTTAATGTTCCAGACTTTAATCCTACAACTGGCAAGTCGCCACACGCTGGATCAAATAACCTAGAATATACAACAGATGGCGGAGCAGGAGGAGTAGAATTATTAGATTGGTATGAAAATCATAAAGGTCCTTTTTGGGTATATCTAGCCTACGATAAATATTCTAACTTTGGTAAAGACTCCGATGCGTACGGTCATTTAGCCCAATATAATCAATTGATACAGATGTATTTTTCAGACTTTAGTTATAGTGTTGTAAAACGTGGAAATAATAATTTTGATTTTTGGAATATATCTGTTATTTTGGAAGAAGTATAATGTTTCAAAATGAAGAATTAAAAAAATATTTAGAAAAATCAGCAACTGTAAAAAGTCAGTCTGCCATAATAGCAGAATGGAATATGAATATTGCAAATAATATTTTTAAATTGGGCAACTATAGATATAGGCCTACAGCATCAATTTCTGATAAATATAAATTACTACCAAATACTTTTGATGTAAATGATATAGGAAATTATTACACTGGTGCAACTGACTCAGACATAACTGTGGATGGTGGCATAAGTCCAGAAAATAATAATGAGCCTTGGTTTTTATTAGCAAAAAATAAAAAAGTATCAATGATTTATTCATTAGAAGATTGTTTTAAAAAGTTTAGACCAAGGTCTGGTATTAACAAAGCCGTATATTTTCCAGGCAAAAAACTTCATCATTCTAATATAAATATGTCAAACAGACCAAGATATTACATGGCTGATAAAAATGATAACTTTAAATACTGGACTTCTTTTAGAAATGATGGAGAAGATTTAAGGGGAATTGCCAATAAACCATTAAACTCTCAAAATTTTATTGACGATGCGGTTCCATTTGTTGTTTATCAAAATCCTGTTCCAGCAAATAGACTAGTAGTAAAGATGCAAACAAATGTAGGCTCAGTTGACCTTGGACCATTTACAAATTCTTCTGGCTCTTTTTCAGATCCACTATACGGAGATCAAAATAAAACAACGCCAGTAAAATGGAAAGTTCAGTCTTTGCAGGAAAATGATTGGATAGATGTTATTAGTTTTAATTCTGCAAGTCGTAGATCAAATGGTACACCAGTCATAAGTAACGATGGATATGTTGAGTTATCATATGGACTAAAGGTTCCAGAAAAATATAGGGATGTTTTTGTTCGTGCAGAAGAATATTTAGATATTTCTTTTAGACCTGTAGAATCAATTAATGGTTATGCATACTTAATTAAAAGTAATAATAATGATATTGGACAATACCATATATGGTTTGATAATAAATGGGAAACATTTACTCCAGAATACGGGTGGTTTTTAGAAGAAGAAACTGTTAACAGACTTACAAATTTTGTCACTGACTTTGTAGATTGCAAATCTTTTAAATCTGTTTCTAATAACAAAACGGTATTTAGGGAGTTTGAATATACAAGAGGCTTTAGAATAATTGTAGATACAATGAATAAGATTAATTCTACCTTTGACCTAATAGAACTTTCTCCAAGACTTACCGCAGACATTACTGATAGAGTTATGTCATTTGATTTTTCAAAAACAGCGTCTGATTTAGGAACAAGCGGACTACCAGTAGGTCAACTCCTAGCGTCAAATGGTAGCATAAACATTTTTGACTATGATAATTCCTTTAATGAAAATAATAAGAATAGTATAATTAAAGACTACACGCACAACAATGTTCAATTAAAGTTTTATGAAGTAATTATTAACGTAGATGGATATGATTATTTTGTTCCGTTAAAAACAATGTACTTTGATGGTTTCCCCTCATTTTCCCATTCAGATAGAAAAGTTAATATTAAACTAAGAGACCTATATTTTTATTTTGAATCAATAAAAGCACCAGAAATGTTGGTGACTAATGTATCATTAAGTTATGCTGTTTGTCTTTTGCTAGACTCTGTAGGCTTTTCTAATTATGCATTTAAAAGATTATATAATGAAAAAGAATTAATCATTCCATTTTTTTACATAGCACCAGATAAAACGGTAGCACAAGTTTTAAATGATTTAGCAGTTTCTACTCAGACAGCAATGTTTTTTGATGAGTATAATAATTTTATTATGATGAGTAAAAACTATATGTTGCCAGAAAATAATCAAAGAAGTATTGATGTTTCATTAAATGGATCAAATGATTTAACTCATATAGGCGCTATTGAAAATTCAAATACAAATAACAAACTTGCAAATATTATACAGATTGCATCTGAAGAAAAAAATGTTTTTAATGACGGAGTAATTAACTATAACACTAGATATATTCAGAGATCCTATGGAAGTATTAAACAGGCATTAATGATTGATAACGAAGTTGCTGCAAAAAATTGGATATATAAGCCAGCGCTTTTGTGGGAGATAACTGGAAACCAAAACCTAAGAAGCATAAACAATGAAATATCAGATCAATCGTCTTACAATCTTTGTGCAATTCCATTAAACTCTAATCTATCTAACTTACCGCCAGCAGTTGTTGGCAACAAACTAGAAAATAATATTATTGATTTAGGTGAAGCCGTATATTGGTTAGGAAAACATGATGGTTACTTTTATGCTAATGGAGAAATTATTAAGTTTGATGCAGTTCAATATAATATTCCTGGAGCACAAAAGAATATCATAAGAGAAGAGTCTGATGGAAAGTTTTCGTATATCACCGAAACCGTCGGGGCAGTTGGAAATGTCTGGATAAGCAGTAATCAAGAGTATCAAGATTATATGTCTAAACTTACTTTCAATGGAAAGATATACCCTACTGGATTAGTAAGGATATATTGCGAACCAAAATATGAAACAATAAATGGTATTACTGTTATGAAAAACGGAGAGGTAGCAAGACATGGACGTGGTCAGTTTGGCACCAATATAGTTTCTCATGATGCTGGATTAAATGCATATTGGAAAAATGATTCCTATTTACGTGGATTTAATATGTTAAGTCACAGGCTTTTTGGATTAAAGGCTGGAGATGTTTTTACACAAAGTCAAATTTTAGAAGAAAATCTTTCAGTTACTATTCCAGCATCACCAGATCCAGTAAGAGCAAAATCAAATATACGAACTGGAGTTATTAAAAACTTTTTGTCATACTCTTATTTAAATGAATCTGAAAACAATACTAATAAGTCCACACAGGCTGGATCAATGCAGTCTTCAGCCATGGTAATGTCTGGACCATCGTTTAGCCAGACGGAAAAAGCATTAGATTTTGTTTCTTATCAATACAAGGCGCTAGACAATAAATATAAACACTTTGGCACAAGAATGAGAATTATTGGAAAAATAGAAGTTGGAGAAACAAAAGAGCAAACTCCTATCAACTCTATTCCGTATTATGTACTACCAGGAACTCAGCCAAACCAACCATTAAATATATCTGGAGGGTCTGGCGGTATTGCAGTAATGATTAATCCAGCAACTAACGTAGGATATTATTTTGAAATTGTTGCATTAACAGAAAAAAATGTTGAAGGATACTCTTCTGAAGTAGATAACCTTCATAATATAATTTTTTATAAAATTAAGTCTGATTTAAATGGAAAGGCAGTTCCTATAAAATTGTGGGGCGGACTAAGTAATATTTTAATTGATGACGGTAGATTTACAGGACAAGCAAGAATGATGGGAGAGCAAAATCCCACGGTATACGATCTTGCCGTAGAGTATCAAGACATAGGATCTTTCAGAAGGTTCTACTTATATATAAATAATAACTTGGTTAAAGTTGTAGATGATCCCAAGCCATTACCAATATACAATAACATAGCCCTGTTTGTTCGTGGCGGTTCAAAGTGTATGTTTGAAAACGTTTATGCACTTGCTAACAACTACAGTCAAAATACTTCATTTGCACTAGAGACTCCAGTATCTGCAGCCTTTGGAGACGAAAATATTAATGCCAATGAGTCATTTAGAAAGTATGCAATGTCTGGCATGATTCAGTCAACTTATTTGTCTGGAATAAATACTTCTCAACCACCGTCATTTAATTTATACTTTGATGAATTTGGAACTATTATGAGAGAGGCCGCATATCTAAAGGTGAGATATGATAAGGCCTACCCTGCACTATACGCACAACTATCCCCAACCTTCAATAGAATAAAAGGATACACCACTTCTGGTTTTAAGGGTGGATCTTATGGCGCAGAATTTTTAATATTTAATGCAACAGATACATCAATTAATCTTGATGAAACTAGCGGAAACTATCTTAGAATTCAGGGAATAGCATTTACGCAAGAATCTAATAATCAGTTAACTGTAGATTCTTATTTTGCAAAGAACGCTAATTTTTCAGATCCATTAATTAATAAGAGTGGAGATATTGTTTCTCCATATAAGGCTGCTTTAGATTATGATAAAATTAAAACAAGCAGATTGACATACGGCAAAAAAGAATTTTCTTTAGATCCAATATATGTACAATCTAATGATGACGCAAATGAATTAATGGGCTGGATGATAAATAAAATATTAAGACCAAGAAAAAATGTCGGAGTAAAAATATTTGCTAACCCAATGATTCAACTGGGAGACTTAGTTAATTTAAATTATAAAGACAATATCGATAATGATATAATATCACCAGACAATAAAAACTTTGTTGTTTATAATATTGAATACAAAAAAGATTCTGGAGGACCAGATATGACTTTATATTTGAGTGAGGTGTAATATGTCAACTGTTTCCAGTACTCCAAATTTACCATCTGTTAATCCTGCAACCGCAAAAGATGGCTCTGTTAAATCTGCCACTCCAGATATTATTTTATTTGATGATGAAACAATTCCTATAGAAATAATGACAGATCTGATATTTGAAAATATCGGTGGACAAGAATTAATTAATGTAATTAGAACAGATATTATTAATGGACAAAATCTTAATTATCAACCTATTAAAAATTTAACTAGTTTATATCTTCAATATAACCCTCAAAATATTTTATCTTTACAAGATACAGATTATAATTATTTTAGAAAATTTACAATTAATTTCTCTACCAAAATTCCAATATGCGGAACTGGGCCAGACTGCTCTATTGTCTACATAGACTCAGAAACTGGAAACTTAGTTATAAACGTTGTAAACTTGGGACGGGATGAGCAAGTAGAAGTATCAATAGTTTCTGACGGGGTGGTATTAGATGATACAATATATGGGGTGTAATTATGATTACTAACATAGGAAAAGGCATACTTGCCAAATATTTGATAGGTCAGGCTCCCTCGTATGCCTCGTATATCGCCATTGGCTGTGGGGCAAAGCCACTTGCAACCAATCAGCCTTTTGGAAATTACTCAGCCAAAGAGTCGTTAGATTTTGAAATGTTTAGAGTTCCAGTTACGTCTAGAGGATATGTTACTGAAAGTGGAATTAATAAGATTGTTTTAACAGCAGAACTTCCAACTGATGAACGATACGAAATATCTGAGGTGGGTGTTTATTCAGCAGGAGCAAACCCATCTGCGGGAGCATATGATAGCCGATCCCTATTTGCTTTTACTGTTAATGAAAATTGGGAATACCATGATCAAACTTCTGCAACAGAGTTACCCGTAGTTTACACACCTTTGGACGGAAACAATAATGATAATGTTATAAATCAAACTTATGCTGCATTTCAGACTAACTCAGATAATAGATTATTTACTAATACCGATAGAATATCTAGATATGAAAGATCAAGATTTTATAATAATATAGTTATGCTTAAAGGAGATTCTGCAAACCTTTCTGTTTCTGGAGGGCATTTAACAATAGGCGCTGACTCAAACCACATACATCTATTAGGAACATCACTAGATTTTAATCAAAATGCTCCGACAGATCAAATTAAATTGGCATTTAGTATTATTAATAAAGATCCAGATCCGTCTATTGTTCCCGACGAAGTAAGAATATTATTAGAGTTTGCAGAAACCGACACGGCTGGAAGTGGACAGTCTGCTAGATTTGAAGTAATAATGGAATCAGAAGATTATAGTTTTTCAACAAATAGATATCATGTAGTAACTAAACAATTGCAACAATTGTACAAGACTGCTGGTTTCACGTGGAACAATGTTAGTGTTGTAAAAATATATTCAACCGTTATTAAAAATGGATCTCCGTCAAGTAATTTTTATGTAGGACTAGACGCAGTAAGATTTGAAAATATATCAACTACCAACCCCATATATGGTTTAACGGGATATACAGTTTTAAAAAATACAAATGCAGAAACTATTGTAAAGGCAGCAAATACAAGCAACTATATTGAGTTTAGATTTGCTATGGACGTGCAATAATGCCAAGCCCAGATCAAGGTATTAAAAAAATTATTATTCCTAAGTCCAAACTTCCTGGATTCTTTGGAGAAAATAGGCAATATGTTTTAAGATATAGATTTATATCAGAGGACAAAAATAGAACATCGCACTGGTCCCCCGCATATAAGATTATTGCAGAAGACACGCCATCAGAAATTTTGAATAGCATGATTATTGATAAAACAAATAAAGTGATTAATTTAGCATGGGAACCACAAGAAAATATGAATGAATATTTTATTTATGTAAAATGGAATAATGGTTCGTGGCAGTATTATACAAAAACATCACAAACTAATTATTCAATAGTTTATGATGCAGCAAAAACATATATTCATCTTGCTGTTCAAACTAAAACAATTCCATTAGAAAGATTTGCAGATGCCATTTTGTTTGAAAATGAAGGCAGTCTGGTATAATTAGTTAGGAGAAAATATGGCAAAAATACCATCACCAGAACCAGGGCAACCAATAGATGTGTCTTATATAGATCAGATTGTTCGTACTATTAATGATTTGTCTGTTCAGGTGTCCCCCGCAATATATAAATATGTTACAGTAGATGTCCCTTATTCTGCATCACAAAGCGCTAAGATATCTGAAACCAGAATTGTTGGAGGATATGTAGATGTTTTTAAAGGAAGTCAAAGTGTCGGCGGTCAAAAAGATTTTTCTTATCCTCTAAAACCAGAATTTAAATACCCCCCAATAGTAACTGCAAGTCCTGTAAATATTGGTGCAACAGATGCTGGTAAAAATGTAACGGTAGTTATAAAGTCTATAACAACATCAAGAGTAGATGGAGTGGTTAACTTTAATGTAAACGGAGACGTTAATGTTGGCGTTAATTTAATTATTGTCGGCATACCTAATTAATGATAAGATGCAAAAAATGTTCAAGAAAAATGTTAATAGACAGAGTTTACAACTCAGTATCTCATTTAGAAATTTATTGTTTGGTGTGTGGGTCAAGAGTTTTTTTACATCCACCATCTGAGTCAGAGGAAGGTAGATGGCTACTCGTAAAGGAAATAGAACGAGCGAAGAGTACAATCTCGCCTCTGTAATACCTGGAAATAAAAAAGTTTGGTTTTTAAATAAAGATCTTGTTAGAATTGTTCATTATAACAGATCAAACGGCATTATGTCAATATACAATATTAATAAAGATAGATTAGAAAGTTGTTTAATTAGTGATTTTAAAACTAAAAGAGAAAGAGCATATACTGTAGGGGAGACTGCTGATCTTGTTAATAGACATAAAAAATATATGCCATCACTAATGAAGCGTGGCGTTATACCATTTCCTACTGGTTCACAAAAAGGCGGGGCAAGAGGATGGCAAGTAAGATCTTATTATTCTGAATCGCAAGTAAAAGAGATTCGTGATATACTGGCTACATACCATATTGGTAGACCAAGAAAAGATAAT